>Ga0209048_10000287_pt1 | contig 55650 bp, 49 predicted proteins | sample FrelakmetCRP12CR_FD_187146 | JGI IMG/M metagenome (GOLD analysis project Ga0209048, IMG submission 187146) | Freshwater lake sediment microbial communities from the University of Notre Dame, USA, for methane emissions studies - CRP12 CR (SPAdes)... | ecosystem: Environmental > Aquatic >...
AGCCCTTCGTCTGGACCGCCAAGGCTCACGACATCCTCGCCAAGGTGATTCGCGCCAATCGCAATTTAAGTTCCAAACAGAACGAAGCACTACACTAGAGCGTCGCCAGCAGCGTACGTAACGTCGATGCCGGAATGTCGCTGCGTACCGTCGCCCGCCCCAGTGCCTCGAGGACGACGAAGCGAATGGCGCCGGCCTGTACCTTCTTGTCGCGCGCCATGAGCTCGAGATAGCGACCCGCGCCAAGCGCGGGCGCGCGCGTCGGCAGCCCGGCGCGCTCGACCAGCTTCGCAATGCGCCCGCTGTCGGCCGCGGGCAGCGTGGCGACGCGCGCGGACAACTCGGCGGCGAGCACCATGCCGGCCGCGACCGCCTCGCCGTGCAGCCAGGATCCGTCATAACCGGTCGCGGCCTCGATGGCGTGGCCGAAGGTGTGCCCGAAATTGAGGATCGCCCGCTCGCCCGATTCGCGCTCGTCCGCCGCGACGATTGCCGCCTTGATCCGGCAGCTCTCGAATATGGCGTGCCCGACCGCGTCGGGATCGCGCGCGAGCAGCTGCTCGATCGCGGATTCGAGCCAGACGAAGAACTCCGCATCGCAGGCGGCCCCGTATTTGATGACCTCGGCCAGTCCCGCCAGCAGTTCGCGCCGGGGCAGGGTCGCCAGCGTCGCGGTGTCGATGATGACCGCCGACGGCTGGTAGAAGGCGCCGATCATGTTCTTGCCCCGCGGGTGATTGACTGCGGTCTTGCCGCCCACGGAAGAGTCGACCTGCGCCAGCAGCGTCGTCGGGATCTGCACGACCGGGATGCCGCGCTGGTAGGTGGCTGCCGCGAAGCCGGCGATGTCGCCGACGACGCCGCCGCCCAGCGCGATTAGCAACGTCGAGCGTTCGGCGCCCAGCTCGAGCAGCCGCGTATGAATCGAGTACAGTGTCGTCCAATTCTTGTGCGCCTCCCCGTCCGGAATGATCACGGCGTCGTGACTCACTCCGGCACGCATCAGCGCGCCCTGCACCGGTTCGAGATGGTGCGCGGCGACGGTCGGGTTGCTGACGATGATCGCTCGTGCCGACCGCGGGCGCGGCAGCAGGTCCGGCACGCGCGCGAGCAGGTTCTCGCCGATATGGATAGGATAGCTGCGCGCGCCGAGCGCGACGGTCAGCGTGCGCACGGGGTCACGCGCGCGCGGCTGCGCGCAGCTGCTGCTCGAGCCGCTGCGCGAGACGGATCACCTGTTCCTGGTCGGATTCGACGACGAAGTCCGCGACCTCGCGATAGATCGGATCGCGAAACTGGTAGAGCTCGTTGAGGCGCGCGAGCGGATCGGCCGCCTGCAGCAGCGGACGGTGCTTGCTGCGGCGGGTGCGATCCCACAGCGTTTCCGGCGGGGCATGCAGATACAGGACGGTGCCATTCTGCTTCAGGCATAGGCGATTCTCGTTCCTGAGAACCGCCCCGCCCCCGGTGGCGAGGATGACGTTCTCGTAGCCGACGAACTCGCCGATGATCGCCGTCTCCCGATCGCGAAATCCGGGTTCGCCCTCAAGCTCGAAAATCACCGGGATGGTCACGCCGAGCCGGCGCTCGAGTTCGGCATCGGTATCGTAGAAACGCTTGTCCAGGCGCTTGGCGAGCAGGCGCCCGAGCGTGGATTTCCCGCTGCCTGGCATGCCCACCAAAAACAAGTTGCCCCGATGCATGTGCATCGGGGCATTCTAGTGTAAAGGTCGACAGGGTGCGAGCAGCGCCCGCCGCCGTCCGGCGCGCCGCCGCCTAGCGCACCGCCGTGATCGACTCCTTGAGCACGCGCGGCGTGAGGAAGATCAGCAGCTCCTGCTTGTCGATCGTCTTGCCGGTGGTCTTGAACAGGTAGCCAAGGATCGGCAGATCGCCGAGGAACGGCACCTTGGTGACGTCGTTGTTGACCGCCTCCTCGTAGATGCCGCCGATCACCGCGGTGTCGCCGTTGTTGACGGTGATCTGGGTGATGACGTTCTTGGTATCGATCGAAGGCACGGTGAAGCCGTTGCCCAGGTTCACCTGCTGCCCGACCGAATCCTTGCGGATTTCCACGATCATCGTGACGCGATTGTCGGGCGTGATCTGCGGCGTGACGTCGAGGCGAAGCACCGCCTTCTTGAACTGTACCGTCGCCGGACTGTTGGCGGTTCCGGGTGTCACGTAGGGAATTTCCGTTCCCTGTTCGATCGACGCCTTCTGGTTGTCGGCGGTGACCACGCGCGGGCTCGACACGACCTTGCCGCGGCTGTCGGCCTCGAGCGCGGAGAGTTCCAGATTGATCAGGTTGCCGCTACCGAGGTTGATCAGCGTCAACGCGATCTGGCCCGCAGGATTGACCACCGGCAGGTTGACGTTGAGCTGCGGCGAGTCGGAATAGCCGGCCGACGCCTGGCCCGAAGCGAGCTCGAAGGGCGTTTGCGTGCGCGTGTCGCGGGTCACGGTATTGCCCTCGGTGTGCACGACCGGCTGCGTGTTGAGGCTGCCGCCGATGCCGCCGGCATAGCGCTTCTGCAGCGTGAAGCCGGTTTGCGCGCCGAAGCGTATGCCGAGCTGCCGGCTGAACTTGTCGTCGGCGATCACGATGCGGCTTTCGATGTTCACCTGCCGCACCGGCGTGTCCAGCTGGCGGATGATTCTGCGCACGTCCTCCAGGCGCGCCGCGGTATCCGACACGAACAGGATGTTGGTCCGCGGATCGACGATGGCCACGCCCCGCTTGGAGATGATCGAGCCCTGGCCGCCGGTGGTCGAAGTCTGCCCGGCACCCAGACCATAGGCCTGCTGCCGGTTGGATTGCAGCAGATTCGCCAGGTCCTGCGCACGGATGTAGTTCAACTGGAAACTCTCGAACTGCAACGGCTCCAGCTCGCTGATCTGCAGTTGCGCCTCGAGCTGCTGCTTTTCCTTGACGGCAAGTTCCTCGCGCGGCGCGATCAGCACGACGTTGCCGTTCTTGCGCATGTCGAGGCCCTTGGTCTGCATGATGATGTCCAGCGCCTGGTCCCAGGGGATGTCCTTGAGGCGCAACGTCAGGCTGCCGGTCACCGTGTCGCTGGTGATGATGTTGAGGCCGGTGAAATCGGCAATGACCTGCAGCACCGCGCGCACTTCGACGTTCTGGAAGTTGAGCGACAGCTTCTCGCCCTTGTAGCCGGCGCGCGTTCCCTGCGTCAGCTTGTTCGGGTCCTCCTGGATCGGCTTGATCTCGACAATGAACTGGTTGTTCGCCTGGTACGCCGAATGCTCCCACAGGCCCTTGGGCTCGATGACAATGCGCGCATTGCCGCCCTGCGCGAAGGTATCCACCGTGGTCACGGGGGTGGCGAAATCGCTCACGTCCATCCGCCGCTCGAGATTGCGCGGCAGCGACGTCTTGAGGAAATCGACGATCAGGACCTTGCCCTGCTGGCGGATGTCGATGCCGGTCGCGCTGTCGGACAGGTCGACGATGACGCGACCCTCGCCGTTCTTGCCCCGGCGAAAATCGACGTCGCGCAACGCGTGCGTGGTTTCGCCGGGGCGTGCCTCCGCGAAGCGGGACACCGTCGCCGGGGTGGCGGCACTCGGCGTCGGCTGGTCGTTGAGCGTCACGCTGACGATGTTGCCGTCGACCTGGGTATCGAATGACTGCGGCTTGTTGAGGTTGAATACCACACGCGTGCGGCTGCCCGCCTGCACGACGTTCAGGCTGCGCAGTGCCGGGTCGCTGACCTCCTGCACCGTCCGGCCGAGGCCGTTGCCCGTGTCCAGGAAATCGAGCGCTATGCGCGCCGGATTGTTGATCGCGAAGCCCGCCGGCGGATTGGCGAGCGGGGCCTTCAGCGTGAACTGGACGATGGTGCGTCCCGAAGAGCCCTTGGAAACGGTCATGGCCTCGATGCTGTTCGGCAGCGGCGCGGCGGGAGCCTGCGCCCGCGAGTGGCCGACGCCCGCGGCGAACAGGATGGCGCCGAGAACGGCGATGCCGCCGCACATTCGCCAGTACCCACGAATCGTTTCGATCGATGCCACGGGCCTCATTTGCGTCGCTCCTGTCGTTGTTCCGCATCGGCCAGCTGGATCGTGCTGGATCGCTCGGTCCAGTCGCCTGCGCCGTCCTGCACCAGTTCCCTGACCTGAACTTCGCCTTCGCTGATTTGCACGACGACCCCGAAGTTCTGGCCCAGATAGTTGCCGATCTTGATCTGATAGATGTCCTTGTCGGTCGTGCGCACCAGTGCGTAGGTGTTCTTGCCTCGCTGCAGCGTACCCACCATCTGCAGCGATTCCAGCGGAAACGATTCGAGTGGCTCCTTGCGGCGATTCAGGTCGGGGGCGAGCTTGCTGCCGCCCTTGGCCGGCTCGATCTTGCGCGGCTTGAAGGGATCCGGCAGGTCGAATGCGTTGTAAGTGAAGGGCTCGTAGGGCTTCACCTGCGGCAACGGGTCGAGCTTGCCCTTGACTCCCTTGCCCTGATCCTGCATCCAGGCGCGCAAATCCTGATGGCTCTCCCCGCCGCACGCGGCGAGCAACCCGACTGCACAACAGATGATCGCGCCGCGGATCATTTCTTGGCCTTGTCCTTGGCTTCCTTGGCCGCCTTGCGCTGATTCGCCACCTCTTGTTCGTCGAGGTAGCGATAGGTCTTGGCGGTGGATTCCATCGTCAGCGTTCCCTTGTCGTTGACGATGCCGATGTCGTTGAGCGTGACGATGCGCGGCAATTGCGCCACGTCGCTGGCGAACGCGCCCATGTCATGGTAGGTGCCGGTGATGCGGATGCTGATCGGCAACTCGGCATAGAAGTCGGCCATGCGCTCCTGCGACGCCGGCCGGAACAACTCGAACTGCAGCCCGCGGCCGAGTCCGGCCTGGTTGATGTCGGTCAGCAGCGCATCCATTTCCGACTTGTTGGGCAGCTGCTTGAGCAGCGCGCCGAAAGACTGCTCAATTTCCCGCAACTGCTGCACGTAGAGTTCGAGGTTGACCGCCTTGGCCTTCTTCTCGGCGTAGCTCTGGCGCAGCTTCGTCTCCTCGTCCTGGGCCTTGTCGAGCGCCTCCAGCTGGTCGCGCCAGTCGAAGAAGCCGCCCGCGGCGACGATGAGCAGGAACAGCAGGCCGAGAATCAGCGCTTTCGGCAGGAACGGCCAATTGCCTGCATCGCGCAGGTTGAGCCGGCGGATATCGTCGAGAGTCATTGGTTCGGTCCCTTGGCCGCCAACGGAGCGCCCGCCGCAACCCGTCCCGGCGCGCCCGGAGTTGATTCAGTCTGCCGTTTCACCTGCAGGTTCAAGGTGAATTCGTTGACCTTCTGCTTGTCCAGCGCCACCGATTTGATCTCGACGAGTTCCGGCGACCCAAGCCAAGGCGAGCTTTCGATGTTGCGCATCAACGTCGACACCCGCGCATTGGACTGCGCGTAGCCGATGAGCGTGAGCCGCGCCCCGTTCTGCTTGACTGAACGCAGGTACACCCCGTCGGGCAACTGCCGCACCAGCTGGTCGAGGGCGTGCACAGCCTCGGTTCGATTGGCCTGCAGCGTCTCGACGATCTGCTTGCGGGCGAGCAGTGCCTGCGTCTGCTCGCGCAGCTTGTCGATTTCCTTGATCTGCTCGTCCAGCTTGGCTATTTCCGTCTTCAGCAGCGCGTTGCGGCCGTTCTGGTTCTCGATGCGTGCCGCGATGATGACGTGCACGAGTCCGATGACGGCGAGCGCGAGCACCGCCAGGCCGATCGCCATGGAAACGAACTGGCGCTGCCTTGCCTGGCGCCTCTGCTCGCGGTGCGGAAGGAGGTTGATGCGGACCATGGCTACTCGAAGCCGCGCATGGCAAGCCCGCAGGCAATCAGCAGCAGCGGCGCGTCCGCTGCCAGCTGCCGTGGCCGAATCCGGTCGGTCACCTGCATGTTGGCGAAGGGGTTGCCGACGATGGTGTTCACGCCGGCACGCTTGGCGACCAGCTCGTCGAGACCGGGCAGCAGCGAGCAGCCTCCGGCGAGCACCACCTGGTCGACCTGACTGTACGAGGTCGAGGTGAAGAAGAACTGCAGCGCCCGAGTCACTTCCAATGCCAGCGTTTCCATGAACGGCTGGAGCACATCGGCGTCATAATTCTCCGGCAGTCCGGCATTTTTCTTCGCCGCCTCGGCTTCCTCCGGTGATAGATTGAACGCACGCTGGATGTCGTGGGACAGCTGGTTGCCGCCGAAGGCCTGGTCCCGCGAAAACAGTATTTGATTGTTGCGCAGGACATAGAAATGCATCACGTGCGCACCCACATCGACCAGGGCGATGTTCTGGTCGCGGCCGCTCGCCGGCAGCGACGGCGAGATCATGCGGAACGCTTCCTCGGTCGCGTAGGACTCGACGTCCATGACGCGCGGCTTGAGGCCTGCGGCGTCGGCGATCGCCACCCGGTCTTCGACTTTTTCCTTGCGCGATGCCGCGATCAGGACTTCGACCTCCTCGGGGTTGTTCGGCGCCGGCCCGAGGATCTGGAAATCGAGGTTCACTTCGTCGAGCGCGAAGGGTATGTACTGGTTGGCCTCGGTCTCGACCTGGAGCTCGAGCTCTTCCTCGGTCTGGCCGGAAGGGACGATAATCTTCTTGGTGATGACCATTGCCGTGGGCAGCGCCATGGCGATGTTGCGGTTGCGCGTGCCCAGCCGCTTGTACCCGCGCCGCAGGGCCTCGGTGACCTGATCGAGGTTGGCGATGTTGCCATCGCTGACGACGTCACGAGGCAGTGGTTCAATGACGTAGCGCTCGAGCCGATAGGTGCCCTTGCCGACCTCGGAGAGCTCGACGAGCTTGAGCGCGGACGAGCTAATGTCGACGCCGATGAGCGGCGGCGACTTCGTTTGCAGGAAGGCAAACGCGGAATCGAGTTTTTCCTTCAGCATGGGATGCTTAGTTGGGCAGTTAGGCCGATTACATATAAGTTACATTAAATGCTAGCAGCAAGTATAAACCTTGTAAAACACTTTTTTTCAAGTTAATTTTGACCGCCAACCCTGCATATAATCGCGGGCACCGCCCCGCCCCCCGGTAACTTTCATTCACCCATGCTAAAGCGCTGGCTCATCTATCTGGCCTCGGTCCTGTTTGGCTTGGCGCTGGTTGGAGCGCTGCTGGGGGCGTTCGTCTTTGCGCTACTTTATCCGACTTTACCGTCGCTGGAGACGCTGACCGACTACCAGCCCAAGATCCCCCTCCGGATTCTCTCTGCGGAGGGGGATTTGCTGGGCGAATTTGGCGAGGAACGCCGGGCCTTCGTCAAGATCGGGGATGTGCCTCAGGTGATGCGCCAGGCGATCCTGGCGGCCGAGGACGAGCGCTTCTACCAGCACGGGGGCGTCGACTATCTTTCGGTGCTGCGCGCCGCGCTGGCCAATCTCACCAGCGGTACCCAGCAAGGCGCCGGAACGATCACCATGCAGGTCGCGCGCAACTTTTTCCTGACCCGTGAGCGAACGCTCACTCGCAAATTGCGCGAGGTCCTGCTTGCATACAAGATCGAGGCCAACCTTTCCAAGGACGACATACTCGAGCTCTACGTCAACCAGATCTACCTCGGACAGCGCGCGTACGGGTTTGCCGCGGCGGCGCAGATCTACTACGGCAAGCCGCTCGCCCAGGTCGACATCGCGGAAGCCGCGATGCTTGCCGGGCTGCCCAAAGCACCGTCCGCGTTCAACCCGGTAGCCAACCCGAAGCGGGCGCGCACCCGGGAACTCTACGTCCTGCGCCGGATGCACGAGCTGCGGTTCATCAGCGACGCGGAGTTCAGGCAAGCCCAGGATGCGCCGCTGGTGGTGCGGCAGACGCTGCGGGACAACTCCGCGCACGCCGAGTCGGTCGCCGAAATGGCCCGCCAGGCGATCATCGAGAGCTACGGCGACGAAAGCTACACCCGCGGCCTGACGGTCTATACGACCATCCGCAAGGCCGATCAGGATGCTGCCTACGCGTCCGTGCGGCGCGGCTTGTTCGACTACGACCGGCGGCATGGCTACCGGGGCCCCGAGACCTTCCTCAGCCTGCCCGACGACCAGGCGGAACTCGACGCCGCGCTTGATCGCGCATTCCAGGAGTTAAGCGACAGCGACAACCTCGTCGCCGCCATCGTCCTCGCCGCGTCGCCCGCTGAAATCAAGGCCGTACGCAGCGACGGCGACGCGATCACGATCACCGGCGATGGCCTCAAGTTCGCGGCGCGTTCGCTCGGCGACAAGGCGCCGTCCGCCACGCGCATCCGCCGCGGCGCCGTGATTCGCATCAGCCGCGACGACAAGGGCGCCTGGCAGGTCGCGCAGATGCCGCAGGCCGAGTCGGCGTTGGTATCGCTGCGCCCCGGCGACGGTGCGATCTTGTCGCTGGTCGGCGGCTTCGATTTCGATCGCAACAAGTTCAACCATGTCACCCAGGCGCTGCGCCAGCCTGGCTCGAGTTTCAAGCCGTTCATCTACTCGGCAGCGCTGGAGAAAGGCTTCAGCCCGGCGACGGTCGTCAACGACGCCCCGCTGTACTTCGAGGCGACGCAGACCGGCAGCGACGCATGGGAACCGAAGAACTACGACGGCAAGTTCGAGGGACCGATGCGGCTGCGCACCGCTCTGATGAAGTCGAAGAACCTGGTGACAGTGCGGGTGATGCAGGCGATCACACCGCAGTACGCGCAGGACTACATCGCGCGCTTCGGCTTCGACCCGAAGCTGCACCCCCCCTACCTGCCGATGGGGCTGGGCGCAGGCGCCGCGACGCCCATGCAGATGGTCGCGGCCTACGCAGTGTTCGCCAATGGTGGCTACCGCGTGACGCCGTACCTGATCGACCGCGTCGTCGACGCCAAGGGCAACGTCCTTTCCAAGGCCGAACCGGCGATCGCCGGCCAGAACGCGGACCGCGCCATCGACCCGCGCAACGCCTTCATCATGACGACCATGATGCGCGACGTCGTCCGTGGCGGAACCGCCGCACAGGCGATGCGCCTGGGCCGGCAGGATCTCGCGGGCAAGACCGGAACCACCAACGAAAACGTCGACGCCTGGTTCTGCGGCTTCAACGCCTCGATGGTGGCGGTCGCGTGGATGGGGTTCGATCAACCCAAGACCCTCGGCACCAACGAGACCGGAGCCGTGGCCGCGCTGCCGATGTGGATGGCGTTCATGGCCAAGGTGCTCAAGGGCGTCCCCGAGGTGCCGCTCAAGACGCCGGATGGGATTCTGGTCGCGAAGATCAATCCCGACACCGGCCTGCGGGAGGACGACCACGGCGGGATCAGCGAGTACTTCTACGTGGAATTCCCGCCCCGGCAGCGCGATGACGCGCTCGCCCCGGCGGGCAGCCAGGCGCCGCGCGAAGTGCGCAATCAGATCTTCTGAGCATGGTCCGCGCCGCCACGTCCAGGGGCCAGCGCAATCGCGTGCGCATCGCCCAGGCTGCCGCCCGGCTGATTGCCGAGCATGGATTGGTCGACTGGTCGTCTGCCAAGCGCAAGGCTTGCCGCGAGCTGGGCCTGGCGGAAAACGAGGCCCTACCGGGCAACGACGAGATCGAGCAGGCGTTGCGTGATTACAACACTTTGTTTCGCGCCGACGCCCAGGCCGCGTCCTTGCGCGAACAGCGGCGGCTGGCGCTGGACTGGATGGAGCGCCTCGCGCCGTGGCATCCGCTGCTGATCGGTGGGGTCGCCGCCGGCTGGGCAACGCCGCATAGCGAAGTCCGGCTCGAACTCGAGGCCGAGGATCCCAAGGCGGTCGAGCTCTCGCTTATCAATGGTGCGATCGACTATCAGGCCGGCGACCTCGCCCACCAGTCGGCAACCCAGCTCGTTGCCGGGCGCGGCGCGCGCACCGTCCGTCTGGTCATTGTGTCGCCCCTGCAGCGTCGCAACCGGCCGCGGCGCGACGACGATGCGCGCCTTGACGCGGCACAGCTCAGGGCGCTGCTCGGCGCCGAGCCCACGAGCACGGGCTGACTGCCGCGCCGTCACCTTAGCCAGGCGGCGGCATCGAGCGCGAAATAGGTGAGGATCGCATCGGCGCCGGCGCGCTTGAATGCAGTCAGTGCTTCCATGATGCAGGGGCGTTCCTGCAGCCAGCCGTTGCCGATGGCCGCCTTGAGCATCGCGTATTCGCCGCTGACCTGATAGACCGCGGTGGGCACGCCGAAGGTTTCCTTCACCCGGAACACGATGTCCAGGTAGGGCAGGCCGGGCTTGACCATCACCATGTCCGCTCCCTCCTGCAGATCGAGGTAAACCTCCCACAGCGCCTCGTCGCTGTTGGCGGGGTCCATCTGGTAGGTGTGCTTGTCGCCGCCGGCGAGGTTCGCGGCCGAGCCGACAGCGTCGCGAAACGGGCCGTAAAAGCTCGATGCAAATTTCGCCGAGTAGGCAAGGATGCGCGGCTTCTCGTAACCGGCGTGATCGAGCGCCGCCCGCAGCGCGCCGATGCGCCCATCCATCATGTCGGAGGGCGCAACGATGTCAACGCCCGCCTCGGCGTGGCACAGCGCCTGCCGAACCAGCGCCGCCACGGTGAGGTCGTTGGTGACGTAGCCGCTGGCGTCGAGCAGCCCGTCCTGGCCGTGGCTCGTATAGGGGTCGAGCGCCACGTCGGTGACCACGCCGAGCGCCGGGAAACGCGCTTTGAGCGCGCGCACGCTACGCGGGACCAGCCCCTGAGGGTCCCACGCGGCGGCAGCGTCGAGCGATTTGTGCTCGGCCGTGATCACCGGAAACAGCGCGATCGCCGGTATGCCCAGCTCCATGCAGCGTTCGGCGTCGCGCAGCAACCGGTCGATGCTCTTGCGCGACACGCCGGGCAGCGACGGCACCGGGTCTTCGCGGGCGCTGCCCTCCTGGACAAATACCGGATAGATGAGATCGTCGGCAGACAGCCGATGCTCGCGCACGAGCCGGCGCGAGAATTCATCGCGGCGCATGCGGCGTTGCCGCCGCTCGGGGAATTTTCCGGCGAATTGCATGTTTGCACCTGCGTGGATGGCGAGGATCGGCTACGCGCATCGTAGCGCGCCGGTGCGATCGCGGGCAACCGCATGCAGCGCGCGGGCCGACAGCGGTCTGCGGTCACCTGTTGTTGCAGCTGGCGCGTCCGCTGCCGGCAAATTCCCGGCGCTGCGCGCGGAACTCGCATCCTCAACCGCGGTCTGACCGAGCAGACGCGTAACCGTCTCCCGCTTCCCTCCCTGAGCGGGTGCCCCCGGTTCCTGCCTCGCAGGGGCATGGGGGCGTTCTTGGGCCCCGCGTCACTCCCCTTGACGACGGGGCCTTTTCTTTTTTCGCAAGCCACTGAATTTCGCCTACCCGCGCGGTGCGAGCCAGTCGGCGAGGATCGCCTCGGCTGCCGCGATGCCGACCCGGCGCGTCGCGGAGAAGAGTTGCACGCTGATGCGCGCACCGCGGTTGCCGTAGCTTTTCTCGAGCGCCGCGTGAACGTCGTCGAGAGTACTCGCCTGCGCCTGCGCTCCGAGCTTGTCGCATTTGGTCAGCAGGATGTGCACGGGCCGGCCCCGCGGAACGAACCAGTCGAGCAACCTGAGGTCGAGCTCGGTCAACGGATGCCGGGCATCCATGACCAGCAGCAGCCCGACGAGTTCGCCACGCTCCGCCAGATACCTGGCGATGAATTGCTGCCAGTGCCGGCGCATTTCGGCGGGCACTTTCGCATAGCCATACCCGGGGAGATCGGCGAGCAACGCGCCCGAACGCAGGCGGAAGAGGTTGATGTGCTGGGTGCGGCCGGGCGTCTTGCTGACGTAGGCGAGCCGCGTGTGCTGCGCCAAGGCGTTGATTGCGGATGATTTGCCCGCGTTGGAACGGCCGGCGAAGGCGATCTCGGGCGCGCCGCCCGCTGGCAGCTGCGCCCATTGCGCGGCGGTGGTCAGGAACTCCGCATGACGCAGCGGCTGCGCGGCCGCGCCGGTCGGGGATTCCGCCGGGCGCCGCTGTTTCGGTACAATGCGTGGCTTGTCTGGCTGTTGCCGCATGGGCGTTGGGCTTCGGTCCGGAGTCGACGTCCCGGCGCAGCCGGAATCAGGGAGCACGATCGATGAAATGCGCGTTCTGGCTGGCGACGGCTGCGGTTGCACTCACCGCGAGTGGCGCCGCACTCGGCGGGGAAGCCGCCGCCAAGCCCGACCTGGCCAAGGCCAAGCAGACCGTGGACACGATCTGCGCGGCCTGCCACGGAAGCGACGGCAACAGCCCGACACCGGTCAATCCGAATCTCGCCGGGCAAGGCGCCGACTATATTACCCTGCAACTGCAACACTTCAAGAGCGGCGTGCGCGCCAACGCCATCATGGCCGGCATGGTCGCCGCCCTGAGTCCCGAGGACATGCGCGCGCTGGGCATCTATTTCTCGCAGCAGAAGCCGAAGATTGTCGGCACCAGGGAGCACGATCTGGCGATAGCCGGCCAGCAGATCTATCGCGGCGGCAATCAGGCAACCGGCCTGCCGGCGTGCGCTGGGTGCCACTCGCCCGATGGCGTCGGGATACCGTCGCGATATCCGCGACTGGGCGGCCAGCACGCCGACTATGCGCTCGCGCAGCTCAAGGCGTTCAGGGCCGGCGAGCGTGGCATGGACAAGGGCGGCAAGGACGTCAACGGCAAGGTTATGGCGCAGGTCGCGGCCCGACTGAGCGAGCGCGAAATGCAGGCGGTTGCGCAATACGTCTCCGGCTTGCACTGAAATCGCGCCGCCAACTTGCCTTGCGCAGGGCGGCGACAACGCCGCCCTTTGCTTTCGGGCGGTCCCGGCGCACGCGCTGACTGCCCGCCGGCGTTGCCGCGACCGTACGCCTGGGCGACGTTACTGCGCCAGGCAACGCGCCAGGCTCTCGCGCCACGCCGGCAACGCGAAACCGAAGCTTCGCTCGAACTTGGCCGTCGAGAGTACCGAGTAGGCGGGTCGCTGCGCCGCAGTCGGGTAGTCTGCGGTGCTGATCGGCACCACGCGCGGGCGCGGCACGTCGCCGATGATGGCTCGCGCGAATTCGTACCAAGTGGTGCACCCGGTCGCGCTCAGGTGATACACGCCGGCGCGCTCGGCAAGGGACGGCAGCCCGCGCCCTACCAACGTAGCGATCGCCTCGGCGAGCGCGCGGCTCCAGTTCGGCGTACCGAACTGGTCGGCGACGACCCGCAATTCGTCGCGTTCGGCCGCAAGCCGGCGCATGGTAAGCAGGAAATTGCCGCCGCGCAGGCCGTAGATCCAGCTCGTCCGGAAAATGAGGCAAGTCGCCCCGGCCGCGGCGATTGCACGCTCGCCGGCGAGCTTGGTCTGGCCGTAGACGCCGAGCGGTCGCGTCGGCGCCTGCTCGTCGTAGGGTGTGCTCGCGGCCCCGTCGAAGACATAGTCGGTGGAAAAATGGATCAATGTCGCGCCGACACGCCGGGCTTCTTGCGCAAGTATCCCGGGCGCGGTCGCATTGATCGCTTCCGCCTGCGCGCGCTCGCTCTCCGCGCGGTCGACCGCCGTATACGCCGCCGCATTGACGATGAGCTGCGGCCGCAGCGCGCGCACCTGCGCGGCGATGGCCGCGGGATCGCCGAGGTCGAGCCGGGCGCGATCGCGGGCGACGACGCTGCCGTGCGGCGCGAGCGTGCGCGCGAGCTCGAATCCTAGCTGGCCGGACGCGCCCGTCAACAGGATCGTCGGCAGCGTCACGGGTAGACGTCGGCGGCCGCCAGCGGCGCTCCCGCGCTGTCCTTGGCGGCGAGCGTCGGTGCTCCGGACAACGGCCAGTCGATGCCGATCGCCGCATCGTTCCACAGCAGCGTGCGCTCGAACTCGGGGTACCAGTAATCGGTGGTCTTGTAGAGGAACTCGGCGGCGGCGGACAGCACCAGGAATCCGTGCGCGAAGCCCGGCGGAATCCACAGCATGCGCTTGTTCTCCGCGGAGAGATGGACTCCGACCCAGCGCGCAAAGGTCGGCGAGCTCCGGCGGATGTCGACAGCGACGTCGTAGACCTCGCCGTACGTCACGCGCACAAGCTTGCCCTGCGCGTGCTGCACCTGATAGTGCAGGCCGCGGAGGACGCCGCGGTTGGACCGCGAATGGTTGTCCTGCACGAATTCGTCGGGAACGCCAGCGCCGGCAAGCACGCGCCGGTTGTAGCTCTCGAAAAAGAATCCGCGCGCATCGCCAAACACGCGCGGTTCGATCAACAGGACGTCGGCCAGTGCCGTCGGTGTCACTTTCATCGGGATCAGCGCACCATCGGCTCGCGCAGCACTCCGAGCAGGTACCGGCCATAGGCATTCTTCTGCATCGAGCGCCCCAGCTCCTCCAGCGCCGCGGCGTCGATGTAGCCCTGGCGAAAGGCAATTTCCTCGGGGCAGGCGATTTTCAATCCCTGCCGGCGTTCGATGGTGGCGATGTACTGCGCGGCTTCGAGCAACGACTCGTGCGTGCCGGTATCGAGCCACGCCATGCCGCGCCCCATCAACTCCACGCCAAGCGCGCGCCGCGCCAGGTAGGCGCGATTGACGTCGGTGATCTCGAGTTCGCCACGCGCCGACGGCTTGAGCGCGGCGGCGATGTCGATGACTGCATTGTCGTAGAAATAGAGTCCGGTGACCGCGAAGCGCGATTTGGGATTGGCCGGCTTCTCCTCGAGGCTGAGCACGCGGCCGTCGGCGTCGAATTCGGCAACACCGTAGCGCTCGGGATCGGCGACAGGATAGGCGAACACCGTCGCACCCTCGGTTCGCGCGTTCGCGCGTTCGAGCATCGGCTGCAGATCGTGGCCGTAGAAGATGTTGTCGCCCAGCACGAGCGCCGACGTGCCGCGACCGATGAACTCGCGGCCGATGATGAATGCCTGCGCCAGCCCTTCCGGCGACGGCTGGACCGCGTAGGCGATATTGATACCCCAGCGCGCGCCGTCGCCGAGGAGCTGCGCAAAGCGCGGCGTGTCTTCCGGCGTCGATATCAGGAGAATGTCGCGGATGCCGGCGAGCATGAGCGTCGAGAGCGGATAGTAGATCATCGGCTTGTCGTACACCGGCAGCAGCTGCTTGGAGAGCACGTGCGTGACCGGATAGAGGCGCGTGCCCGAACCGCCGGCGAGGATGATCCCCTTGCGCGCGCTCACGCGTCTTCCGTCGCGTAGTTGAGCGAGACCCACTTCTTGTATTCGCCGCTGGTCACCGCGGCGAGCCAGGCGCTGTTGTCGAGGTACCAGCGCACGGTCTGTGCGAGCCCCGACTCGAAGGTCTCGCGGGGAGCCCAGCCGATTTCGGCGCGAATCTTGGTCGGGTCGATCGCGTAGCGGCGGTCGTGCCCGGGACGGTCCCTGACGAAGTTGATCTGTGCCGCATAATCGCGGCCCGGCCGTTGCAGGGCGAGGACCCGGCACAGCGCATTGACGACCTCGAGATTGGTCATCTCGGCGTTGCCGCCGATGTTGTAGGTCTCCCCCGGCCGACCCCGCTCGAGCACCGCGCGAATCGCCGCGCAATGGTCGCCGACATACAGCCAATCCCGGACGTTGCCGCCGTCGCCGTACACCGGCAGCGGGTTGCCGGCGAGCGCGTTGTGGATCATCAGCGGAATCAGTTTTTCCGGAAACTGGCGCGGCCCGTAGTTGTTCGAGCAATTCGTCGTGAGCACCGGCACGCCGTACGTGTGGTGGTACGCGCGCACCAGGTGATCCGCCGCGGCCTTCGATGCCGAATACGGACTGTTGGGCGCGTATGCCGTGGTCTCGCTGAAGCCCGCGTCGTGCGGTCCCAGCGAGCCGAACACCTCGTCGGTCGAGACGTGCAGGAAGCGAAAACGCGCGCGCTCCGGCTCGGGAAGCGCGGCAAAGTGCGCACGCGCGGCGTCGAGCAATTCGAAGGTGCCGACGACATTGGTCGCGATGAATGCCGCCGGACCGTGGATCGAGCGGTCGACGTGCGTCTCGGCGGCGAAGTTGACGATCGCGCGCGGCCGGTACTCGGCAAGCAGCCGCTCCGCCAGGGCGCGATCGCCGATGTCGCCACGCACGAAGACATGGCGCGCGTCGTCTCTGACCGGCGAGAGATTCCCGAGGTTGCCCGCGTAGGTCAGTTTGTCGAGGGTGACGACACGCTCGTCGGACTGCGCGAGCCAGTCGATTACGAAATTGGCGCCGATGAATCCGGCACCACCGGTCACGAGAATCATGCGAGCTCCCTGCGGCCCGGTGTCCCCGCGACGCGGCCGGATTCTATCATGGCGCGCGATAGTACTCGCGATACCACGCGACGAACCGCGCAAGGCCTTCGGCGAGTGGCGTCGTGGGTGCGAAGCCGGTCGCGGCGGCGAGCTTGTCGACCGACGCGAACGTCGCCGCCACGTCGCCGGCCTGCATCGGCAGGTATTCCTTGATCGCGCGCCGGTCGAGCAGTCGCTCCAGTTCGGCGATGAACGCCTCCAGCTCGACTGCGGTGTGGTTGCCGATATTGTAGATCGCGTGCGGCACGGCGCCTGCTTCGCCGGTGGGTGGCAGCGCCAGCACCCGCACGACGCCTTCGACGATGTCGTCGACGTAGGTGAAATCGCGCCGCATGCGGCCGTGGTTGAATACCTTGATCGTGCTGCCTTCCAGTATGGCGCGCGTGAACAGTGCGGGCGCCATGTCGGGTCTGCCCCACGGTCCGTATACGGTGAAGAAGCGCAAACCGGTCGCCGGCAGGCGGTACAAGTGGCTGTAGCAATGCGCCAGCAGTTCGTCGGCGCGCTTGGTCGCCGCGTACAGGCTGACCGGGTGATCGACGTTCTGATCCTCGGAGAAGGGCAGCGAATGACTCGCGCCGTAGACGCTGGAGCTCGACGCGTAGACCAGGTGCCGCACTCCCCCGTGCCGGCAGCCTTCGAGCACGGTGCCGAATGCGTCAATGTTGTTGCGCAGGTACGCCGCCGGGTTTTCGAGCGAATAACGCACACCCGGCTGCGCCGCCAGATGCGCCACGTGCGTGAAGCCGCCGTCACGAAACAGCGCTGCGGTCGCGGTCGCATCGGCGAGGTCGAGCGTCGCGCAATGCACACCGGCGGCCTCGAGGCGCGCCGCGCGGTCGTGCTTGAGCCTGACGTCGTAGTACGCGTCGAAACTGTCGACGCCCGCGACCGTGGCGCCGTCGTGGCGCAGCCGCAGCGCGAGGTGCATGCCGATGAAGCCCGCGGCGCCGGTCACCAGCACCTTCATCGTGCGCCCTGTGCCAGTTCGAGCGCCCGCAGCTTGGCGTACTTGCAGAAGCTGTTGTGGCAGCCGATGGCGATGTGCACGATCCCGGCGACGCCGTCGAGGAACCCGGCGCGCAGCACGTAAAACCGCAAGAACCTGAGCAGCGGCGAGAACACCAACCGCAACGCACTGAAGCGCTCGCCGCGCGCGTACAGCGCTTCGGCCTGCAGCGTCGTGTAGTCGTTCTGCTTGACGAGATAGCCATCCAGCGATTCGCCGGACAGGTGCAACAGGTCGCCGTCGAGGCGCCCGGCGGGCGCGTCGGACAGCACGTGTTCGTGCACGAGGTCTTCGCTCCAGCGCGCATGGCGCCGGTCGAACAGGCGAAGGTTCCAGTCGGGATAGCCTTCGCCGTGCCGCAGCCAGCGGCCGAGAAAGCGATTGCGCCGCGCCATCGTGTACGCGCGGTGCCGCGGCAAGGCAAGCGCGGCGCGAATCGCGGCGGCAAGCTCCGGCGAGACCCGCTCGTCGGCGTCCAGGCAGAGGACCCAGTCGTGTGCCGCCTGCGCCACGGCGAAATTCTTCTGTGGCCCGAAACCGAGCCATGCCTGCGTGATCACGCGGGCGCCGCTGCCGCGGGCGATTTGTACGGTATCATCTTCGCTGCCGGAATCGACGACGAGCTTCTCCGCCGCAAAGTCGACCGACGCAAGGCATTCGGCAAGCGCGGTGGCAGCGTCTCGAGTGATGACCACCAGGCTCAGGGCAAGCGGGGAAAGTGGATCGGACATTGCGTCGCGCGGGCTCCTGCTTGGGTATCGTCGCGGCACAGAACAAGGAACGGCCCCGCGGGCCAGCCAGCGCGGCAGAACCAGTTGCGTGCGCGGCCGGAAGGCGCGAGCCATTTTACGTGCAATCGCATCCGCAATCCACCCTTTGTCTGCTGCGCGCGGTACGCCCGCGCGCGGCCGTTCATGACCCGTCATCTCTGCTGTCGCCGCGGTCCGCCGTGACGAGCGCGAATTCGCGCCACGCTCCCTGCCGATGCCCTGCGTATTGATCATCCGGCCTTCGTCGCTGGGCGACATCGTGCATGCGCTGCCGATTGTGCACGACATCGCGCGGCACCGGCCGGGGATCGCGATCGACTGGGTCGCCGAGGAGCCCTTCGCGGGGCTCGTTGCGCTCAACCACGGCGTGCGCCGTGTCATCCCGGTGGCCCTGCGTCGCTGGCGCCACCACTTGCTGCGCCAGACGACGTGGCGGGAATTCGGAGTCTTTCGCCGCCAGCTCGTGAGCGAGCGCTACGACGCGGTGCTGGATCTGCAGGAACAGGTCAAGGGCGCACTGCTCGCGATGCTGGCGCGGGGGCCCGTGCACGGACCCGACCGCGCCAGCATTCGCGAGCCGGCCGCGACGCTTGCGTATCGACACACGTACGCCATCGATCCCCGCTGGCATCTCATCGATCGCTGCCGCGCGCTCGCCGGACTTGCGCTCGGCTACGAACCCGCAGGGCCGCCCCGCTTCGACCTTTCGCCGCCGCCGCGGCGCGACGCGCCGACATCGCGCTATGCGGTGCTCCTGCACGCAACCAGCCGCGCCGACAAGCTCTGGCCCGTGACGCACTGGCGCGCGTTGATCGAGCATCTTCTGCGCACCGGCATCGTTGTCGTTCTGCCCTGGGGAAACCCCGCGGAAGCGGCGCGCAGCACGCAGCTCGCCAAAGGCCTGGTCGGCGTGGTGGTGCCGCCGCATCGCAGCCTGCCCCGACTGGCCGCGCTGCTCGCCCGCGCCGAAATCGTGTGCGGGGTCGACACCGGCCTGGTGCATCTTGCCGCGGCACTCGGCGTTCCGACGATCGCGCTGTTCATCGCGACCGATCCGCGGCTCGCCGGAGTCGAACGCGCCAGTTCGCTCGCGCGCGACCTGGGCGGGATCGGCGTCGTGCCGACGCCGGAAGAAGTCATCGCGGCGTCCGCGGCGCTGCTGCGCGCCGCGCCGGGATCCTGATGGAGACGCCGCGTGCGCTGTACACGGCGCTGGCCTTTGCCATGCTGCCGTGGCTGCCGCTGCGACTGTGGTGGCGGGCACGGCGCGAGCCCGGCTACGGCGTTGCCACGGGGGAGCGTTTCGGCAGGTACCGCGTGGCGCCGGTTGGCGCGCCGCTGATCTGGATACACGCCGTTTCGGTGGGCGAGACGCGCGCGGCGCTGCCGCTGATTGCGCGCCTGAAGGCCGCCTACCCGCAGGCCGGCGTGCTGCTCACGCACATGACCGCGACCGGCCGCGAGACCGGCCGCTCGCTCTTCGGGGACGGCGTGATGCAGGCGTGGCTGCCTTACGATTTTCCCTTCGCGGTGCGCGCGTTCCTTGCGCACTTCCGCCCGGTGGTGGGTTGCCTGATCGAAACCGAGCTCTGGCCCAACCTCATCGCCGAGGCGCACGCCAGGAAAATTCCGTTGTTCTTGGTCAACGCCCGCCTGTCCGAGCGTTCGGCGCGCGCTTACGCGCGCTTCGCGCCGTTGACCCGGCCGATGGTCGGCCGCCTCGCGGGCGTCGCTGCGCAGTCGCCCGACGATGCCGCGCGGCTCGCCGCACTCGGTGCCCATGCCCCCGTCGTCACCGGCAATCTCAAGTTCGACATCGCGATTCCGTCTCAGGCGCGCGCGCTGGGCGCGGAGTTCCGGATGCGCTTCGGCGCAACGCGCCTGGTGTGGGTCGCGGCGAGCACGCGCGAAGGCGAGGAAACGCTGATTCTCGACGCGCTGGCGCGCACGCCGCTGCGGCACGACGCGCTGCTGGTCATCGTGCCGCGCCACCCGCAGCGCTTCGCAGCGGTCGCCGAGCAATTGCGCGCACGCGGCGTGGCCTTCGTCCGCCGCAGCGACAATGCCGCGGTGCCCGCCCACGTGGGCGTCGTGCTTGGCGATTCGATGGGGGAAATGCTGGGCTACTACGCGGCGGCCGACGTCGCGTTCATCGGCGGCAGCCTGCTGCCGCTGGGCGGGCAGAACCTGATCGAAGCTTTGGCCACCGGCGCGCCGGTGCTGATCGGACCGCATACCTTCAATTTCAGCGAAGCCACCGCCGGTGCGATCGCCGCCGGCGCGGCGCGGCGCATTGCCGACGCCGATGCGCTAATCGCCGCACTCGCCGAATTGTTCGCCGATGCCTCGACTCGCGAATCCATGCGCGAGGCGGCGGCGGCATTCCACGCGGCGCACCGCGGTGCGGCGGACAGGTTGCAGCGCTGGCTCGCGCCGCAGCTGGTGCAGCGCGGCCTGATCGAAGCGCGCGCGTGACGCGGGCAGTCCCGGCTCAGCCGCGCAGCTCGCGGTTGATCTGCTCGACGTCGCTGTCGTTGAGGGTGCCGACGGCTTGCTTGAGCTTGAGGCTGTTGATGATGAAGTTGTAGTACGACTGCGCGAGGTTGAAGCGCGTCTGGAACACCTGCTGCTGCTGGTTGAGCACGTCGAGGTTGGTGCGCACCCCCACCTCCAGCCCGAGCTTGTTCGAGTCGTACGAAACCTGCGCCGAGGTCAGCGCCTGATCGAGCGCCTTCACCTGCGCGACGCCGTTGACGACGCCCGCGTACGAGGTCTGCGCCAGCAACTGCGCGCTGCGCCTGGCCGCCTCGAGGTTCTGCCGCCCCGCATCCTGATTGGCGACGGCCTGCCTGACCTTCGAATCCACCGCCCCGCCCTGATAGATGGGAAGATTGAACTGCACGCCGATCAGGCCGAGCCGGTAGTCGGTGGAGAAATTCGCCGAGATGTTGGTCGAAGCGCCGCCGCCCGCATAGTACTGATTGAAGCTGGCGACGAGGTCGAGCGTCGGATAGTGGCCCGCGCGCTGTCGATCGACCTCGAGCGTCGCGATGTCGTAGTTGGCCTGCGCAATCCGGACCTGGAAGTTGTCGCGTACTGCCTTGTCGACCCAGGGTTCGAGCGCGTTGGGAGCGGGCGGTTCGGGTTGAAATTTCCGGTCGAAGCGGCTGAGATTCTTCGGCAGCCGGCCGATGATCGCGCGCAGCGCGGCCAGCGCGTTCTCGAGATCGTTCCGCACCGAAATTTCCTGCGCGACGATCTGGTCGTACTTGGCCTGCGCGTCGTTGGTGTCGGTGATCGTCGCCGTCCCGACCTCGAAGTTGCGCTTCGCCTGCGCCAGATTCTCGCTCACGGCGGCTTGCTGGCTGGCGGTGAGTTCGATCGTGAACTGCGCCAGCAGCACGTTGAAATACGCCTGGGCGACGCGCACGATGAGATCCTGTTGCGCCGACGCGAGCACGTAATCGGCCTGTCCGACCTGCTGTTTCGCCTGGTCGTACACGATCGCGTTCTGCGCGCGATAGAGCGGCTGGCTCGCCGACACCGTGTAGGCCGCCTGCGGGAATCGCTGGCTGAAATTCGCATTCGGATCGGTATGCAGCGTCTGATGGTAGTCCTGCTCGTTGGCCAACGCCGAGAGATTGAGCGTCGGCAGCAGTCCCGCGCGCGCCTGCGGCACGGCTTCCTGCGTCGCAAGCCACGTCGCGCGGGCGCTGGCCAGCGTCGGATCGCTGGCGAGCGCTTCGCGGTAGACTTGCATGAGGTCCTCGGCGGCCGCGCTGCTGAGCGCGCCGCACAGCGTCGCGCCCAGCGCGATCGCAAGCATGCGTGTCGACATCGTTTGAATTCCAGTCCTCGCGACGGTGGCGACGGGCCGGACGGCTGGTCGCTCCACCGGGTTCTTCAAAACACGAAGCGGCGCGGCTGCGCGGCGTTCTTCAGAGGAGCGATCACCGTCTCGAACAGATCTTCGGAGGTGATCGCACCGGGCGCGGTCCAGCGCAGCAACCGTGCCGTCATGACCGGCGCATCGCCGACCACGGCGAACAGCCTGCCGCCAGGCTTGAGCTGAGCCAGCCAGGCATCCGGCAATACCGGCGTCGACCCGGTGAGCACGATCGCGTCGTACTGGGCGGTGCCGTAGCCGCGCGCCCCGTCGCCGGTCGCGATCCTGGCATTGCCGATGCCGTTACGCTTGAGCTTGGCCTGCGCTTCGGCAGCCAGGCGCGGAACGATCTCGACGCTGGTGACGTCGGCACCGCGCGCGGCGAGCAATGCCGTCAGATAGCCGCTGCCCGCGCCGACTTCGAGCACCGATTCGTTGGCCTGCAACTCGAGTTCCTGCACCACGCGCGCCTCCATCTTCGGCGTCCACATGCGCTCGCCGTCGCCCAGCGGAATCTCCAGGTCGGCGAACGCGAGATCGCGATACGCGCTGGGCACGTAATCCTCGCGGCGCACCCGGAACAGCAAATCCAGTACGCTCTGGTCGAGCACTTCCCAGGTGCGGATTTGCTGTTCGACCATGTTGAAGCGGGCGCGCTCGACGTCGAAGCGCGCGCGCGGGACCGCTGGCGCGGCGAGGGTCTCGGTGGCTGTCATCGGGGATTGGAGCGACGCGTGGAGGCGAAAGTGGGGGGATGCGATCAAACCGCCGTCCTGGCGACAAATGACTCGCGGTCAGTTATGCATTATGCTGCGCTTCATTATCGCACGTCAATCGCCGTGCGCAGGCAGCGTCTCCGGCGGTGCGCGCCGCGCTGCGCGACGGGCCCGCCAGCGCTCGCTGGTGGCGACGAGGAAGGTGTAGATGACCGGCACGACGACCAGCGTCAGCAGCGTCGAAGTGATAACGCCACCGATGATCGCGCGCCCCATCGGAGCCTGCGTTTCGCCGCTCTCGCCCAGACCGAGCGCCAGCGGCAGCATGCCGCCGATCATCGCCGCGGTGGTCATCAGGATCGGCCGCAGGCGCACTTGGCCGGCCTGCACCAGCGCCGCGTGCACCGTCGCGCCACCGCGCCGCGCGCGATTGGCGAAATCGACCAGCAGGATCGCGTTCTTGGTTACCAGCCCCATCAGCATGATGAAGCCGATGATCGAAAAGATATTCAGCGTCGTTCCGGTCAGCAGCAGTGCGAGAAATACGCCGATCAGCGACAACGGCAGCGACGCCATGATCGCGAGCGGCTGCGTAAAGCTCGCGAATTGCGAAGCCAGGATCAGGTAGATGAAAATGATCGCCAGGCCGAGCGCGGCCAGCGCCGCCTGGAACGACTCGCGCATGTTCTTCGCCTCGCCGCCGACGTCGAAACGGTAACCGGGCGGCAGCGTCGTCGCCTTGATGATCTTGTCGATGTCGGCGTTGACGTCCCCCGACGGCCGGCCCTCGACGCCCGCGTACAGCGCGACGCGGCGCTGCAGGTCCTGCCGCTTGATCGTCTGCGGGCTGGTGGTCTCGACGATGTCGGCGACCTGCCGCAACGGCACCATGCGCTGCGCGCCGTCCGGTCCGGTGCGATTGCTGGTCAGGTAGAGATTGCCCAGGTCCGAAGCCAGCTGCCGTTGGTCGCGGGCGAGCTGCACGTTGACTTCGTAGTTCTGGCCGTCCGGCCCGAGCCAGTAACTCACCGTCTCGCCGGCGAGCAGCGGCCGCACCGTCGCGCCGACCTGCTGAACCGTGATCCCCAGATCCGCGGCGGCGGCGTTGTTGAGCCGAATCGACAGCGCGGGGTTGGCGGCCTTCTCGGAAATCTCGAGGTCGGCAATGCCCGGCACCTTGGCGACCTCGCGCGCGAACGCCGCGACCTGCGCGGTGAGGGTCTCCGGATCCGGTCCCAGCAGGTTGACCCACACCGGCCGATTGAAACCGATCGCCATCTCGATGCCCGGTATCGGCTTGAGCTCGGCACGGATGGCGCGCTCGATCTCCTTTTGCGATCGAGTACGGGCCGATTGCTCGGCCAGCCGCAGGTTGATGCGCGCGTAGTTGCGCCCGTCGTTGGTGCCCACCGTGGTCATGACCAGCGCAATTTCGGGGAAGCGCTTGAGCGCTGCCTCGACCTGCTGCACCTTGGCATCCGTGTACTCCAGGCTGGACCCGACGGGCACGTTGAGGCGCAGCGAGATGAAGCCCTGGTCGGCCTCCGGCACGAACTCGGTGCCGACCAGCGGCACCACCAGGAAACTGGCGCCGAATGTCGCGAGCGCGATGGCGATGACCTTGGCACGGTGCGCGAGCGCCCACTCGAGCACTCGCCCGTAGAACGCATGCACCCATTCGACGCCGCGTTCGCAGCGCTCCATGAACCGGCCAAGCCACGGCGCGCGCGCGAAGCGCGAACCCGGCGGATCGTGCCACACCGACGAGAGCATCGGATCGAGCGTGAAACTGACGAACAGGCTCACCAGCACCGCGACGGTGACCGTCAGCCCGAACTGGAAGAAATACCGCCCGATGATCCCGCTCATGAAGGCGATCGGAACGAACACCGCAACGATCGCGAAGGTCGTCGCCATGACTGCGAGGCCGATTTCGTCGGTGCCTTCGCGCGCCGCGGTGACATGGTCCTTGCCCAGTGCCAGGTGCCGCACGATGTTCTCGCGCACCACGATCGCGTCGTCGATCAGCAAGCCGATGCACAGTGACAGCGCCATCAGCGTCAGGAAATTGAGCGAAAAGCCGAACCCGTAGAGGGCGATGAAGGTCGCGATCACCGCGACGGGCAGCGTCAGCCCGGTGATGATCGTGCTGCGCCACGAATGCAGGAACAGGAACACGATGAGCACGGTCAGCGCCGCGCCTTCGACGATCGTCTCCTTGACGCGGTCGACGCTGCGCTGCACCGCGTCGGCGGTCGAATAGACCACGCGCAACTCCACTTCCGGCGGCAGCCGGGGCTTGAGCGCCGCGACCGCGTCGGCGATGCCCTGCCCGGTCTCGATGATGTTGGCGTCCTGCGCTTTCTGCACGTCGAGGGTGATCGAGCGACGGCCGTTGATGCGCGCGAGCGAGGTCTCCTCCTTTTCGCCGTCGATGACGTCGGCGACCTGTGCCAGGTAGACCGACGCGCCGCCCTGCTGCGCGACGATGATGCGGCCGAACTGCGCGGGTTCCCTGATCTTGCCCTCGACGCGCACTACCGCGTCCTGCGCGCCATGGGTGATCCGCCCGGCGGGAACGTCCTGGTTGGCGCTCCTGATCGCGGCGACGACCTGGTCGACGCCGATGCCCAGCGCCGTCAGCGCGCCGGGCTTGATCTGCACCAGGATCTGCCGCGTGACGCGCCCGTTGACGTCGATGCTTGCCACTCCAGGCACGTTTTCCAGGCCTTTGACGATGACCTGGTCGGTGAGCGAGGTCAGCTCGCGCAAGCCCATCGTCGGCGACAGCACTGCGAGCGAGACCACCGGCTGCTGGTTCTCCTGGTCGGCGCGGATGACCAGCGGATCCTTGACCTCGCGCGGAAAGCCCGGCTTGACCTGGGCGATCTTGTCGCGCACGTCCTGCACTGCCCGGTTGACGTCGGTGGCGAGACGGAATTCGGCGAAGATCTGGCTCTGGCCCTCGAGCGAGGTCGACCGTATCGTCCTGACGCCGGAGACGGTGTTGATCGCGTACTCGAGCGGCTTGGTGACGTCGGATTCGACCACCTCGGGCGACGCACCCGGGTAGGCCGTCACGACGAACACGAACGGCAGCGTCACGTCGGGCATCTGCTCGACGCGCAGCCGGGTGTAGGAAACGACGCCCAGCACGGCGATGCCGACCATGACCATGGTCGCGAACACCGGATTCCTGATCGATACGTGTGTGATCCACATGGCGGGAACCGGGCACGCGTCAGCCGGCGCCGCCGGCTTTGGCCGGCGCCGGCGCCCGCAGCACCGCCGGGGCGCCTTCCTTGAGGTTGTCGAAGCGCGCCGCGAGCACCTGTGCGGCCGCTGGCAGCTCGCTCTTGAGCTCGACCCGCGCGGTCGTCTCGTCGCGACGACCCAGTGTGACGTTGCGCCGTACGAGCTTGCCGCCTTCGATCGTCCACACGTAACTCTGCCCAGCCTCGCTGCGGATCGCCGTCGCCGGCAGTGTCGGTACCGCGGCGGCGGCCAGCTGTACACGTCCGGTTCCGAACATGCCGCCCTTGAGCGCCGCGTCGGGATTGGGTATCTGCACGAAAACGACAATCGCGCGCGTGCCCGCCTCGGTCATCGGGTTGATGCGCTCTACGGTGCCGGAAAACGCCCGGCCGCTGAAGCCGTCGATCGACAGCTGGACCGGCATGCCGATGCCGATCTCGGGAATGTCGTTGGCCGGGACCATCGCCTGCAATTCCATCCGGCCCAAGTCGACGACGGTGAACAGCGGCGAATCGAAATTGACCTTCTCGCCAGGTTGCACGTGGCGCTTGGCGACCGTGCCGGCAAGGGGTGCCACGACGACCGCGTCGCGCAGCGCGTTCTTCGCGATCTGCACCTGCGCCTCGTAGGACTTCAGTGTGCCCTGGTTCACCGAAAGATTGCTCTCGGCGCTGTCGTAGGCGTTTTGCGATATGAATCCCTGCTTGAGCAGGGTGTGATTCTGCTGACGCGTCTTCTCCGCCAGGGCGAGCTGCGCCCGGCTGGCTTCGACCGCGCCGGTGCGATCGGCAAGCCTTGCCTCGAGGTCGGCGGTATCGAAGCGGGCGAGGATCTGCCCCGCCTTCACGGTTTCACCCTCGCGCACCAGCACCTGCCGGATCTCGCCGGACACCTTGGCCTTGATCGTCGATTGATTGACCGGCTGCAGCGTGCCCGATACCGGCAGCCAGCGCGCCAGCGGCCGCGTTTCAACCCCGGCGATATCCGCAACGGTGAATTCCAGCGTTACCGGAGGTCCTCCGGCGCCGCCCGGCGCTTCGGCTGCGGCCTTCTTCACGGCGCGGACGGCCACGGCGCCGGCGACGGCGCCAACGGCGACGATGCCCAGCAACGCGCCGATCGCGCGGCGCCGGGTGAATCTGGCAGACATAGGCTACGGCCCTCCCCTTCAGTGGGCATCGTGTGCCCGTGCCCGATGGCGACCGCCGGCAAGAGGATCGATCGCTTGCGCGGCGTCATGGCCCGACATGCATCTGATCGGATGCGCCGGCAACCGGTCCCGGATTCAAGCGGGTGCGCAAATCGCTTGCCGACGCACGTGCGCCGGGACGGGTCGCTCGCGTGAGCTATGTCGCGTGCGCTGATTGACAGCCCGCGTCGGGGAGGTAATAATACTCTGTTACCCGAACCTGTTTTCGTGCGTCTCGCGCACCTTTCCTTTCGTTACCCCTTTTCGGAGAACCGCTATGAATTTCAACCGCTCGCTCAGTCTGACGCTGGTCGCGTCGGCGCTGCTGGCCGTGTATGGCTGCGGCAAGGAAGAGCCCAAGAAGGCTGAAGCGCCCGCCCCTGCCGCCGCCCCGGCAATGCCGACCGTAACGGTCAAGATCGGCCACGTCGCGCCGACGACGGGTCCGCAGGCGCATCTGGGCAAAGACAACGAAAACGGCGCCCGCCTCGCCATCGACGATGCCAACGGCAAGAACATCGTCATCGACGGCAAGAAGGTCACCTTTGAACTCGACGCGCAGGACGACCAGGCCGATCCCAAGCAGGGCACCACCGTCGCCCAGAAGCTGGTCGACGACAAGGTCGCCGGCGTCGTCGGCCACCTGAACTCGGGGACCTCGATCCCGGCTTCCAAGATCTACAGCGACGCCGGCATTCCGCAGATTTCGCCGTCGGCGACCAACCCCAAGCTGACCCTGCAAGGCTTCAAGACGACATTCCGCGTGATGGCCAACGACGTGCAGCAGGGCAGCGTCATCGGCAAGGCCGCGGTGGAAACACTCGGCGCCAAGAAGATCGCCATCATCGACGACAAGACCGCGTACGGCGCGGGCCTCGCCGACGAAACCGAGAAGGCCGCCAAGGCTGCCGGCGCGACGATCGTTGCGCGCGAGTACACCAACGACAAGGCGACCGACTTCAAGGCGATCCTGACCAAGATCAAGGCCAAGAATCCGGACGTGATCATGTACGGCGGCATGGACGCGCAGGGCGGCCCGATGGCCAAGCAGATCAAGGAACTCGGTATCAAGGCCAAGTTCATTTCCGGTGACGGCGTGTGCTCGTCCGAGTGGCCGAAGCTGGCCGGCGGCGCGGCCGAAGGCCAGTACTGCACGCAAGCGGGCCTGCCGCCGGAGAAGATGCCCAACGCCAAGGATTTCGTGACGCGCTTCACCGCCAAGTACGGCCAGATCCAGGTCTACGCGCCGTATTCCTACGATGCCGCGAACACGCTGATCGAAGCGATGCAGAAGGCCAACTCGACCGATCCGGCGAAGTACCTGGCCGAGCTCGCCAAGATCTCGTATAACGGCATCACCGCCAAGATCGAGTTCGACGAGCATGGCGACACCAAGAACGGCGCCATCACGCTGTACACGGTCAAGGACGGCAAGCTCGTGCCGATGGCGATGAACGTCGCCGGCAAGACCGAGAAGCTCGACGCCGCGCCCGCCGCTGCCGCTGCAGCTGCCGCACCTGCCGCTGCGCCGGCGATGGCGCCCGCCGCGGCTGCGTCGACGATGGACAAGATGAAGTCGGCGATCGAAAATCCGAAGCCTGTCGCACCCGACACCGCGAAGGCGATGAAGGAAAAGGGCCAGTAAGCTTCCGGCGAGCCCGCGAGCGGCGCCCTTCGGGGCGCCGTTTTTTTGTGCGCCGCGCGCCGTATCGACGCAGGCATTGCCGTGGAAGCCGGCGCAGCGGACAATCCGAGCTCGGGTGCGGGCGCCGCCGCGCCGCATCTGGGGGCCGCGTGGACATCTTCCTGCAGCAGATCATCAACGGCCTGACACTTGGCAGCGTCTACGCGCTGGTTGCGCTGGGCTACACGATGGTCTACGGAATCATCGGGCTCATCAACTTCGCGCACGGCGAGGTGGTGATGATCGGCGCGATGGTGTCGCTGTCGGTCATCACCGGATTGCTGGGCGCGCACCTGCCGTTCCCCGCCGCCGTGATCATCCTCGCCGGCCTGCTCGTCGCGATCCTGGTCTGCATGGCCCTCGCCTACGGCATGGAGAAGATCGCCTACCGGCCGCTGCGCAAGGCGCCGCGGCTTGCACCGCTGATCACCGCGATCGGCATGTCGATCATCCTCCAGAACGTCGCGCTGATGATCTGGGGCCGCAACTACCTGACGTTTCCGTCGCTGATCGAGCCGACGCCGCACACCATCTTCGGCGCGTCGATGACCGATCTGCAGATGCTCATCGTGCTGCTGGCGGGACTGCTCATGGGCGGCCTGGTGTTCGTCGTGCAGCGCACGCGCCTGGGCATGGCGATGCGCGCAACCGCGCAAAACCCGCAGGTGGCGGGACTCATGGGCATCGACATCAACGTCGTCATCTCGGCGGCGTTCGTGATCGGCGCGGGGCTCGCGGCGGTCGCCGGGCTGATGGTCATGACCTACTACGGCATCGCCCACTACTACATGGGTTTTCTGCTCGGCCTCAAGGCCTTCACCGCCGCGGTGCTGGGCGGGATCGGCAATCTCGCCGGCGCAATGCTCGGCGGCATCCTGCTCGGCATCATCGAGGCGCTCGGCGCCGGCTACATCGGCGACGTGACCAACATCTGCGGCTTTCCGTTGCTGAGCGACTCGATGCAGCAGCAGTGCGCGGCCAAGGACGGCACGATCAGCCTCTTCGGCAGCAACTACCAGGACGTGTTCGCCTTCTTCGTCCTCATCCTCGTGCTGATTTTCCGTCCCTCGGGCCTGCTCGGCGAGCGCGTCGCCGACCGCGCATAGCCGTCATCAACCGACGCCGATCTGCCTCGTGAGCGCCCGCCACAAAAAAGCGATACCGGCACGGGTCTGGGTCGGCGTCGCCCTCGTGGCGCTGGCGCTCGCCGCGCTGCCCTTCGTCGCGGGACTCGCCGGCCAGGCGTGGGTACGCATCCTCAACTTCGCGATGCTCTACGTCATGCTCGCGCTGGGCCTCAATATCGTCGTCGGCTTCGCCGGCCTGCTCGATCTGGGCTACATCGCGTTCTATGCGGTGGGCGCCTACACCTACGCGCTGCTGGCGTCGCCGCACCTCGGCATCCATCTGCCGTTCTGGGTCATTGTCCCGCTCAGCGCGGCAATCGCCTGCCTGTTCGGCGTGCTGCTGGGCACCCCAACGCTCAAGCTGCGCGGCGACTACCTGGCGATCGTGACGCTCGGCTTCGGCGAGATCATTCGCATCTTCCTGAACAACCTCAACGCACCGATCAACGTCACCAACGGACCCCAGGGGATCAACATGATCGATCCCTTCGCCATCGGCGGCTTCTCGCTGGCGGGTACGACCACCTTGCTGGGCGTCCAGATCTCCGGACCGCAGAAGTACTATTACCTTCTGCTGCTGATAACCATCGCCGTCATCGTCATCAACCTCCGGCTGCAGGACTCTCGGCTCGGGCGCGCATGGGAGGCGATTCGCGAGGACGAAATCGCGGCCAAGGCAATGGGCATCAACACGCGCAACGTCAAGCTGCTAGCGTTCGCGATGGGCGCATCCTTCGGCGGAATCGCCGGCGCGGTGTTCTCGGCGACGCAGCAGTTCGTCAGCCCGGAAAGCTTCGGGCTGTTCGAGTCGGTCATCGTGCTGGCAATGGTCGTGCTCGGGGGCATGGGCAACATTCCCGGAGTCATCCTCGGCGCGGTCCTGCTGACGCTGCTTCCCGAGGTGCTGCGCTCCACCATGGAGCCGTTGCAGCGCGCGCTGTTCGGGCGCGTGTGGATCGACGCGGAGACGCTGCGGCTGCTCGTCTTCGGCATCGCGCTGGTCGCGATCATGCTCTATCGCCCGGCGGGACTGTGGCCATCGGCGGTGCGCAAGCGCGAGCTCGAGGTGGCGTCGAAATGAAGCAATTGAGCCTGCTCACCGCCAGAGGCATCAGCAAGCGCTTCGGCGGCGTGCACGCGTTGACGAACGTCGACTTCACCATCAACCACGGCGAGATCTACGGACTGATCGGACCGAACGGGGCCGGCAAGACCTCGCTGTTCAACGTTCTGACCGGCATCTACGCGTGCGACGGCGGAACCTTCAATTTCGACGGCGAGCCGCTCGATGGGCTCAAGCCCAACGAGGTCGCCGCGCGCGGCATTGCCCGCACCTTCCAGAACATTCGCCTGTTCCAGAATCTTTCCGCGCTGGAAAACGTGATGATCGGCCGCCACGTGCGCACGCACGCGGGTGTTTTCGGCGCGATCTTTCGCGACCAGCGCACGCTCGCCGAAGAAGCCGCGATCGAAAAGCGGGCCTACGAGCTGCTCGAATACGTCGGTGTCGGCAAGCACGCCAATGCGCAGGCGCGCCACCTGGCGTACGGCGACCAGCGGCGACTCGAAATCGCCCGCGCGCTGGCGACCGAACCCAAGCTGCTCGCGCTCGACGAACCCGCAGCGGGAATGAACGCAACCGAAACGCAGGCACTGAAGAATCTGCTCGAGGGCATTCGTCGCGACGGCACGACCATCCTGCTCATCGAGCACGACATGAAGCTGGTGATGAGCGTGTGCGATCGCGTGCTGGTGCTCGACTACGGCAAGAAGATCGCCGAGGGACCCGCCGCCGAGGTCCAGAAGGATCCCAAGGTGATCGCCGCCTACCTCGGCGGCGAAGTGTCCCTGAACCTGAAGCGCGCGTGACCCCGTGAGCGCCTCGCCGCTGCTCGAACTCAAGCGCCTGGAGGTCGCCTACGGCGGCATCCAGGCAGTCAAGGGCATCGACCTCACGGTCGCCAGGGGTGAGCTCGTCGCGCTGATCGGAGCCAACGGCGCCGGCAAGACGACCACGCTCAAGGGCATCACCGGACTGCAGCCCGTAAAAAGCGGTTCGATCCATTACGACGGCAGGAACATCACCGGCAAGCCCGCATTCCAGCTGGTGCGCCAGGGACTGGCGATGGTGCCCGAGGGGCGCGGCGTGTTCGGCGCGCTCACCATCGAGGAGAACTTGGCGATGGGCGCGTATACGCGCAGTGACCAGGCCGCGATCAGGCTGGACATCGAGCGCGTCTACGGATTGTTCCCGCGACTCAAGGAGCGGCGCCGGCAGACCGCCGGCACGCTATCCGGCGGCGAGCAGCAGATGCTGGCGATGGGCAGGGCGATGCTGTCGCGGCCGAAGCTGCTGCTGCTCGACGAACCGTCGATGGGCCTCGCGCCGCTGATGGTGCAGAAGGTCTTCGAGACGGTGCTCGCCATCGCCAGCGAAGGGGTCACCATTCTCCTCATCGAGCAGAACGCCAAGCTGGCGCTCGAGGTCAGCCACCGCGCCTACGTGATGGAGAGCGGCGAGATCACGTTGTCCGGGGATGCCAGGCAATTGCTTTCCGACCCGAAGGTGCGCGCGGCGTACCTTGGTGAAGCAGCCGACTCCGCGCACTGACGCGCCGGTCCATGGAGTCAGCCACATCACCCGGAGCGCTTCGTCCGCCGCATGCGGTGCCCGTCGCGCACGCTTTCGCCTGGTTCGAGGAGGCGATGCGCCTGTTCAAGCGCGCGCCGCTGATGTGGTGCGTGCTCGGTTTCATCACGCTCGCGGCGGAAATCGTGCTGCAGCTCATCCCGGGCATCGGCGCCGCAAGCGCCAAGGTCGTCGTGCCGGTCATCGAGTGCGGGATGCTCGTCGGTGCGGTGGCGGTCGACCGGGGCGCGCCGCTGTCCATTCGCGTCGCCGTCGCGGCCTTCGGCGCGCGGCCGGCGGCGCTGGCCGCGATTGTCGTGTCCGCTTTGCTGATCTTCGGCGTCGAGGCGCTCGCGGCCTACAGTGTCGCGGGAATCAATCTGCTCGATGCAGGAACCGAGGCACGCGATCTGGGCATGGCTGCGCTGGCGGCCATCTTCGCCGCGGGTACCGTGGTGTCGCTGCCGCTGCTGTTCGTGCCCTTTGCCGCACTGTTCGACGACGCGTCCTTCGCGCAAGCCTTTGCCTCGAGCATCCGCGCCTTCGGGCAGAACGTCCTGCCGCTGGCGGTGTTCGGGGTGCTGGCGCTGATCCTGGTGATCATCGGCGTGCTGTGCTACGGAATCGGGCTCATCGCGGTGATTCCGCTGGTGTCAGCGGCGAGCTATGCGGCGTGGAAGGACATCTACGGTGCGACGGCAACCGGCGCATCCGCCGGCCCGAAAGGCAGCGTTTCCGGGAACGACAGGTAGGTGACGGCAACGCCTCGCCGTCGCTCCTGCACCTGGATCAGCGATTGCGCGCGGCAGGCGCGACCGCGAAATCGGCGAATTCACCGCTTGCTGCTTCGACGCGAACGCCGGTGACCTGCGCCGCCGGCGGGCCCCGATGCGCCCAGGCGACGATCGCCTCGACATCGGCGGCGGCTCCCGCGACGACGGCCTCGACGCTGCCGTCGGCGCAGTTGCGCACCCAGCCGGTCAGGCGCCGTGCGCGCGCCTCGCCCACCATGGCAAAGCGAAACCCGACGCCCTGAACGCGGCCGGTGATCAGGAGCCGGCGCGCTGCGGTCTCGCCGCCCGTCATCGCGCGGCGGCGGCCTGGCGCCAGAGCAGCAGCAGCCCCAGCATCGTCTTGCCGTCGGTGATTTCGCCGCGGTCGAGCCAGTGCAGCGCATCGTCCAGGCTGGCACTGAAGGTCTCGATGAATTCGCCGTCATCGAGTTGCTTGCCGACGTGCGTCAATTCGTCGGCGACGAAGATATCGATCCGCTCGGTCGAATAGCCGACCACCGGATGCATGGCCGCGAGCTGCGACCAGCGCGCCGCGGTGTAGCCGGTCTCCTCGGTGAGCTCGCGCCTCGCCGCCGCCAGCGGCGCTTCGCCCGCGTCGATCTTGCCGGCCGGAAACTCGACGAAGATGCGGCCCAGCGGGTAGCGGTACTGGCGCTCGAACAGCAGCTTGCCATCGTCCAGTCGCGGAATGATCATCACCGCGCCCGGATGGACGATGTATTCGCGCGTGGCGTGCGCGCCATCGGGCAGGCGGACGCGGTCGCGCCGCACGTGCAGCAGCTTGCCCGAGAATACATCGCTGGCGTCGAGCAGCGTCTCGACCAGGTGGCGATCGGCCTTGTCGCCGCTCATGCGAGCCAATCCCGACCGACCAGAAACTCGGTGTACAGCCTGGCTTCGGCCGACCCCGCTTCGGGACGCCAGTCGTAACGCCATTTCACCACCGGCGGCAGCGACATCAATATCGCTTCGGTGCGCCCGTTCGATTGCAGTCCGAACAGCGTGCCGCGATCGTAGACGAGGTTGAACTCGACGTAGCGTCCGCGCCGATACGCCTGGAAATCGCGCTCGCGCTCGCCAAAGGGCAGTGCGTGGCGCCGCAACAGGATCGGCTCGTACGCCGGCAGGAAGTGATCGCCGACGCTCTTCGTCAGAGCCAAGCAATCCTCGAAGCTGCGGTCGCAGAGATCGTCGAAGAATATTCCGCCGACGCCGCGCGGTTCGCCGCGGTGCTTGACAAAGAAGTATTCGTCGCACCAGCGCTTGAAGCGCGCATGGTAATCGCCGCCGAAAGGTGCGAGCGCATCGCGACACGTCTGATGAAAGTGAATCGCGTCCGCCTCGAAACCGTAATACGGGGTAAGGTCCATGCCGCCGCCGAACCACCATACCGGCTCGGCGCCGTCCTTGTTGGCGACGAACATGCGGACGTTCATGTGCACGGTCGGAGCGTAGGGATTCACCGGGTGCAACACCAGCGACACGCCCATGACCTCGAAAGCGCGGCCGGCGAGCTGCGGCCTGCCGGCGCTCGCCGACGGCGGCAGTCGGTCGCCTTTGACGTGCGAGAAGTTCACCCCGCCACGCTCGAACACGCTCCCCTGCTCGAGCAACCGGCTTTCGCCACCGCCACCCTCGGGGCGGTCCCAGACGTCGCGCCGGAACGCGTGGCCGTCGATGGCTTCGAGGCGGGCGACGATGCGCGACTGGAGTCCGGTGAAGTAGGCGCGGGCGCCGGCGATGTCCATGCTGCGTCGCCTCGGCTCAAGCCCTGCGCGTCGCGGTGGCGCGATGACCGATGTCGGTGCGGTACTGCATGCCGGCGAAGCGAATATCCGCGACGGTCGCATACGCGGCACGTTGTGCCTGACGCACGGTCTCACCCAGCGCGGTCACGCACAGGACCCGGCCCCCGCTGGTGACGACGGCGTCGCCGGCGAGCGCGGTCGCTGCGTGGAAGATCTTGACGGCGTCGGTCGCGGCTGCCAGTCCTGCGATCGGGTCACCCGTCCTGGGCTGTTCCGGATAACCGGCGGCGGCGAGCACGACGCCGAGCGCCGCGCGACGATCCCACTCGGCGGCGGCGCGATCGAGCGTCCCGTCGACGCCATGCTGCAGCAGATCGGCCAGGTCGGTCTTGAGCCGCATCATGATCGGTTGCGTTTCCGGGTCGCCGAGGCGGCAATTGAACTCGAGTGTGTACGGATCGCCGTTGGCATCGATCATGACCCCGGCGTACAGGAACCCGGTGTAGGGAACACCATCGGCGGCCATGCCGTTGACCGCGGGCAAGATGATCTCGCGCATGATGCGCGCGTGGATTTCCGGAGTGACCACCGGCGCCGGCGAATACGCACCCATGCCGCCCGTGTTCGGCCCTTGGTCGCCGTCGCGCAGCCGCTTGTGATCCTGCGATGAAGCGAGCGGAAGAACGTGCCTGCCGTCGGCCATGATGATGAAACTCGCTTCCTCGCCCACGAGGCAGTCTTCGATCACCACGCGGGCGCCCGCGTCGCCGAGGCGGTTGCCGACCAGCATGGCGTCGATCGCCGCATGCGCGTCGGCGGCGCTCGCCGCGACCACCACACCCTTGCCGGCAGCCAGCCCGTCGGCCTTGACCACGATCGGCGCGCCGCGCGCGTCGACATGCGCATGCGCCGCGAGCGCATCGGTAAAGGTCCGATAGGCCGCGGTCGGGATGCCGTGGCGCGCCATGAATGCCTTGGCGAAATCCTTGGAGCTTTCGAGTTGCGCGGCACTGCGCGTCGGGCCGAAGATCTTCAGCCCCGCCGCCCGGAATGCGTCGACGATGCCCGCAGCCAGCGGCGCTTCGGGGCCGACGACGGTCAGCATGACGCGCTCGGCGGCCGCGAAGGCAACCAGTTCGGGAATGGCGGTCAGCGGCACGTTGGTGAGTCCGGCCTCGCGCCCGGTACCGGCATTGCCCGGTGCGACGAAGATCTTGCCGACGCGGCGCGACTGCGCGATCTTCCATGCCAGCGCGTGTTCGCGGCCACCACCCCCAACGACCAGTACGTTCATCGCTACCGGCTACTGCAGGCCGATGGTGCCGAACACGTACAGCGTGCTGCCGTGATTGATGCCGCCGTTGAGCGTCGGAATGAAGGTCGTGATCAGACTTGCTTTCTTGTAGCGGAGCAGCGCCACCGGCAGCGCGGCGGGAACCGGAACGCCGCCCGCGATATCCGGCCGCTGGACGAGGAACAATGTCCAGCCCAGGCCCGCCTGCACGTTGTCGCGCTCGCCCCAGTACGTCGCCCACATGTAACCCAGCTGGAACTGGCCCTTCTTGTTCGAGTCCTCGAAGCCGTAGAAGAAAACCGTATGCGTGTCGCCGTTGGGCTCTTCGGTGGTGCGGGCCAGGCCGCCGCCCCAGGCATTGGAATTGAGTTCGGCGCGTTTTTCCGGCGTGTAGGTCGACGGCAGATGATAGGAATAGCCCGAAAGGATCAAATGGTTTTCGCCGTTTTCGTAGGTGTCGACGACGCGCCGGCAGCCAGCGTCGACCCACGTCCAGAAATCGGCGCATTCCAGCGCATGCGCGCGCCCCGGCAGGGTTAGCAGGATCGCGATCGCGATCAGGAAACGTTTCAAGGTGAGCCTCGCTGGATCAGTGACGGAAGTGACGAACGCCGGTAAACACCATCGCGATGCCGCGCTCGTCGGCCGCGGCGATCACCTCGGCGTCGCGCATGCTGCCGCCGGGCTGGATGACGGCGACCGCGCCATTGTCGGCGACGACGTCGAGCCCGTCGCGGAAAGGGAAGAACGCGTCGGACGCAACCACCGATCCCGCCAGCGACAGTCCCGCGCCGGCCGCCTTGATCGCGGCGATGCGCGTGGAATCGACGCGGCTCATCTGCCCGGCACCGATTCCCAGCGTGCGACCACCGCCACAGTAGACGATTGCATTCGACTTGACGAATCTGGCGACGCGCCAAGCGAAGAGCAGGTCGTCGATCTGCCCTTCAACCGGCCGGATGCGGGTGACGACCTTGAGCGCACCGCGGTCGAGATGATCGGCATCTGCGGTCTGCACCAGCATGCCGCCGCCGACGCGCTTCATGTCCCACGCGACTTGCCCGGCATCGGTCGCTGGGGTTATCGCCAGCACACGCACGTTCGCTTTTCTCGCCATGGCGGCGCGGGCATCGGCGCTGTACGCGGGGGCGATCAGCACCTCGAGGAACTGCGCGCTCACCGCCTCGACGAGCGCAGCGTCGACCTCGCGATTGAAGGCGATGATGCCGCCGAAGGCCGCCGTCGGGTCGGTGGCGAATGCCTTGCGATACGCGTCGAGCGCTGTCGCGGCGACCGCCGCGCCACACGGATTGGCGTGCTTGACGATCACGCACGCCGGAGCGGCAAACGCCTTCACGCACTCCCACGCGGCGTCGCTATCGGCGATGTTGTTGTAGGAAAGCTCCTTGCCCTGCAGCTGCGTCGCGGTCGCGACCGTCCCGGCGCCGGGCACTTCGTCGCGGTAGAACGCGGCCTGCTGATGCGGATTCTCGCCGTAGCGCAGGTTCTGCAGCCTGGTGCCCTGCCAGTTGAAGCGCGCGGGCAGCGTTTGCGCCGCGCCGCTCGCGTCGCGGGCGGTGAGGTAGTTGCTGATCGCGCCGTCGTAGGCGGCGGTATGCGAAAACGCCTTCTGCGCCAGCGCGAAGCGCGTCGCCGCCGTCAGCCGCGCGCCGTTCGCGCGCATTTCCTCGAGCAGCGCCGGGTAGTCGGCGGGATCGACGACGATGCCTACGTGCGCATGGTTCTTCGCCGCCGATCGGACCATCGCCGGGCCGCCGATGTCGATGTTCTCGATCGCCTCTTCGAGCGTGCAACCGGGCTTGGCAACGGTCTCGCGGAACGGGTAGAGGTTGACCACCACCAGGTCGATGGTCGGCATCCGCTGGCTCGAAAGCGCGGCGACGTGCTCGGGCACATCGCGGCGCGCGAGGATCCCGCCATGCACTTTCGGGTGCAGCGTTTTCACGCGGCCGTCGAGCATCTCCGGGAAGCCTGTGTACGTGCCGACGTCGGTCACCGCCAGGCCGGCATCGGCCAGCGCCCGGGCGGTGCCGCCGGTCGACAGCAGCTTGACGCCGAGCGCGCAGAGGCCCCGCGCAAAGTCGACGAGACCGGCCTTGTCGGAGACCGACAGCAACGCCTGCGAGATCGGAGCGGCGGCGGGCAAGGGTCGAGCGTCCAAGGTCACACGTCTGGCGCGCGGCCGGGACAAACTGCGCGCCTGTCCACGCCTCTGGTCAGCGGATGTTGTATTTGGAGAGCTTGCTGCGCAGCGTATTGCGGTTCAACCCGAGCATGTCTGCGGCATGCGTCTGGTTGCCGCCTGCGCGCAGCATGATCGTCGCCAGCAGCGAGCGCTCGACGTTGGCGATCACCATGTCGTAGATGCCGTGGGGCTGCTCGCCGTCGAGCTTGTGGAAATATTCGTCGAGCGATTTCTCGACGCTGCGGCAGATCTCGTTGCCGCCGTTCATGCGGGTTGTTCGTTTCACGCTGCGAGGTCCTCCTCCACCCACGGAGCCGTCATCGCCGACGCCGGCGCCAGCGCCGGCGCTGCATACGCCAGGCGCTCCCCGCGCATCGCGAGGCCGTCGAAAAAGCGATTGACCGCCGCGATCTGCGCCGCGGCATTGTCGAGTTGATTCACTGCGCGGCGCAATGATTCGCCGCCGGCAAGGCCGCCGCAATACCAGCCCAGGTGCTTGCGTGCGGTCCTCACGCCGGTTTCCTCGCCGTAGAGCGTGTAGTGGTCATCCAGATGCTCGAGGATGACCGCGCGGATTTCCGCGACGGTGGGCTGCGGCAGGTGCTCACCGCTGTCCAGGTAGTGGCGGATCTCGCGGAATATCCACGGCCGGCCCTGCGCTGCCCTGCCGATCATGACGGCGTCGGCGCCCGTGTGCTCCAGCACCGCGCGCGCCTTCTCCGGGGTGTCGATGTCGCCATTCGCCGCGACCGGCAAGCGCACCGCCCGCTTCACCTCGCGGATGGTGTCGTACTCGGCGGTGCCGGAGAATGCGCACGCGCGCGTGCGGCCGTGCACCGACAGCGCGGCGATCCCCGCGCCTTCGGCGATTTGGGCCACGCGTACCGCGTTGCGGTGCTGGCGGTCCCAGCCGGTGCGAATCTTCAGCGTGACCGGCACACTGACCGATTCCACCACCGCCGACAGGATCGCCGCGACCAGCGGTTCGTTCTGCAGCAGCGCCGAGCCGGCGGCGACGTTGCAGACCTTCTTCGCCGGACATCCCATGTTGATGTCGATGATCTGCGCACCGCGCTCGACGTTGTAGCGCGCGGCGTCGGCCATCTGTCGCGGATCGGCGCCAGCGATCTGCACCACGATCGGTTCGACTTCGCCGTCGTGGTCGGTGCGCCGCCGCGACTTCGCGGTCGCGCGCAGCCGCGGATCCGAGGCAACCATCTCGGACACGGCCAGCCCTGCACCCAGTCGCTTGCACAATCGGCGGAAAGGACGATCGGTCACGCCCGCCATGGGCGCGACGACGAGATTGTTGGCGATGTGATGCGAGCCGATGAGCACGTTCGGGTTTTGCAGCAGGGGGGAGCGGATTATACCGAGTTTGCGCCAGCGTTGTCAGCGCAATTGTCGGCGTCGTTGATCGAACGCGAAGGCGACGAATTTCTGCTAATGCAGACCGAACAGCATCGCTCGCGTGAACGAGCGCTTCGCCAGCGGGAACGCGTCGAGCAAAGTGAGCGCCAACCCTCGCGGCCACCGAAGCAATGCCGAGTCGTTGCCGAACGCGCCGAGCAATCCGTGCGTAAACGCAATGCCGCCCAGCCGATCCGGGCGACGGCGGCGTGCATAGCCTTGCATGCAACTCGGCGCCCCAATTTGATCGCGCGGGCTGGCAAGCAACTCCTGCGCCAGTTCAAACGCGTCGCGCACTCCGACGTTGAACCCCTGGCCCGCGACGGGGTGCAGCGCCTGCGCGGCATTGCCGAGCAGCACCAGACGCTCCGCGACGATGCGCTCGGCGAAATCGAGCACAAGCGGGAACGTACGCCGATCGGCGACGCGTTCGAATTTCCCGGCGCGCACCCCGAAGCGCTCTTGCAGCCTGGCGAGAAACGCGGCCTCCGGCAAGTCGACCAGTTCGCGCCCGGTCTGCGGCGTTGTGGTCCACACCAGGCCGTAGTGGTCGTTCTCCGGCAGCAACGCCAGCGGTCCGTCTGGCGTGAAGCGTTCGAAGGCGACGCCGGCGTGCGCTTCGCGCACCCACACGCGAGCGACGAGCGCGACCTGCGCATAATCGTGACGACGGCGGCGAATGCCGGCGACGACCTCGCCACCGCCGTCGGCGGCCGCGGCGAGCCGGCAGGTCCAGGTGCGGCTTGTGCCATCGCGCACGCCCTCGACGCTTGCCTGCGCCGGCGTCGTGACGATGCGCTCGACCGTCACGTCGTGTTCCACGCGCACCCCGGCCCTCGCCAGCGCCGTGTCCAGCGCGCCCTGCAGCGCTCGATAGCTGACGACGTAGCCCAGCGCCGGCAAGCGCAGTTCCGCGCCGCCGAGGCGCACCGCGCCGAATCCGCCGCGCTGCGAAACGTCGATGGCGCTGATGGGCGTTACGGCATCGGGCGTGGCCGCGACGTCGCTCCAGATCCCGAGACGTTCGAACACCAGCCGCGAGCCGTGCGACAGCGCCAGCGAACGATCGCCGCGACCGATGGTGCCCGCGGCGCGGGCGTCGAGTGCGATGACGTCGAAGTCGCCGGCGGCCAGCGCCAATGCCAGCGTCGCGCCCACCGGGCCCGCGCCGACCACGACGACGTCGTGCAGCATCGCTAGATCCGGCGCGAACTCAGCGCCGGCACGCGGCTTCGACTTCGGCAACGGTCTTGGGTGTCGCGCCGGTCAGGTTGTCGCTGCCGGTGGCCGTCACCAGGACATCGTCCTCGATGCGCACCCCGATGTCCCAGAATTCCACGGGCACGTCGTCGCCGGGGCGGATGTAGCAACCCGGCTCGACCGTCAGCACCATGCCCGGCTCCAGTGCGCGCGACTCGCCCTGGATGCGATACAGCCCGACGTCGTGGACGTCGAGCCCGAGCCAGTGGCCGGCGCGGTGCATGTAGAACTGCTTGTAGGCTCCCGATTCCAGCACCGCGTCGAGCGAGCCGTGGCACAGCTTGAGATCGATGAGGCCCTGCGCGAGGACGCGTTCGGCAACGCCGTGGTAGTCGTGGAATGGGCGGCCGGGCGCGACGGCGGCGATGCAGGCGAGCTGCGCTTCGAGTACAAGCTCGTAGACCGCCCTCTGCGGACCGCTGAACTTGCCGCCCACCGGAAAGGTGCGCGTGATGTCCGAGGCATAGCCCCCGTATTCGCAGCCGGCGTCGATCAGCAGCAGGTCGTCAGGCTGCGTCTGGCGATTGTTGTCGCGGTAATGCAGCACGCAGGCGTTGGGGCCGGAGGCGACGATCGACGGGTACGCCACGGACTGTGCGCCCAGCCGCAGGAACTCGTGCGCGAGCTCGGCCTCGACCTGATACTCGAACCAGCCCGGGCGGGTGCGCTCCATCGCGCGACGGTGCGCGCCGCCGGAGATTTCCGCCGCGCGGCGAATCGCCCGCAATTCGTGCGCGTCCTTGTAGAGGCGCATTGCCGCGAGCGGGGCGCGCACGTCGACGACGCTCTCGGGCACGGCGACGCCGGTGCGCACCCGTGTGCGCACCTCGTTGAGCGTGGCGGTGATCGTCTCGTCCCAACGCGGGTAGAGCCCGAGCGGAGTGAACAGCGCCGGGCGATCGCACGTCAGGTCCGCGAGCTTCGCCGGCAGCGTGCCGATGGAATGCGCTTCGTCGAAGCCGAAGATCTCGCGCGCCGCGTCGGGACCATAGCGGAAACCATCCCAGATTTCGCGCTCGACGTTCTTGTCGCGGCAGAACAGTATCTGCTTCGAATCAGCGTCGTCGGCGCCGGCGACCAGGACCACGACCGCTTCGGGCTCGGGAAAACCGGATACATAATAGAAGTGGCTGTCCGCGCGGTACGGGAAGTGGGTGTCCGCGTTGCGGATCGCCTCGGGGGCGGTCGGGATCGCGGCGATGCCGCCGCCGGTCTGGCGGCGCATGTCGGCGATCAATTGCGCACGGCGGGCGCGGTGGTGCTGATGATTGTGGTTCATGCGCGACGATGGCAACGCAAACGGGTGGAGGCGCCATTATAGGCGCCCGCGCGCGCACCGTCGCGCGCCGCGCTGCGGTAACATCGTGCAGTGACCTCGCCCCCGAACGGTCCCGTCGGCGCGGCGGACGGCGGCGTGCGCGATGCCAAGCGCACGCTCCGGCTGCAGGTGCTGGCACGGCGCGACCACGCGTCGCCCGATGCGCGCCGCGCCGCGGGCGCTGCGATCGTCGCCGCGCTTGCCGCGCGCGCCGATTTTGCCGCGGCGACGACGGTGCTGCTGACGTTGCCCTTGGGCAGCGAGTGGGACACGCTGCCGCTGGCTGCGGCGGCGCTGAGGCGAGGCCAGGCCGTAGCGGTGCCGCGGGTGAATATCGCGACCCGTGGTCTCGAACTCGGCGCGCTGACCGACCTCGAGCGCGACGTCGCCCCGGGATATCGGGGCATACCGGAACCGCGCGCGCATTGCGCCCCGGTGGCAGTCGCGGCAATCGAGTGGGCGCTGGTGCCCGGCGTTGCATTCGACCTGCGCGGCCGCCGGCTGGGCTACGGCGGTGGGTACTACGACCGCCTGCTGCCTTGCCTGCCGGTCGGGACGCCGCGCGTCTCCGGCGCATTCGAATTGCAGATCGTCGATCGCGTCCCGACAACCGGGCACGATTTGCCTGTCGACGCGATCGTCACCGAAACGCGGACCATAGTCGCTGCGCGATGACGGCACGCTGACGTCGCCGGCTCGCGCAATTCCCGCCATGTCCGCCGGCAACGCCACGCTCGCGCTCGCCGTCACGCTCGGCATCCAGGCGTTCACGTCGTTGGTCGCCACGGCGACGGCGGTGCTCGCGCCCGCGATCGGGCCGGCGATCGGGGTGAATCCGCGGCTCATCGGCGTGTTCGTCGGCATGATCTATGTCGGTGCCATGTGCGCAAGCCTGGCGTCGGGCGGTTTCATCGAGCGCTATGGTCCGATTCGCGTGTCGCAGGTCTGCGTCTTGGTCTGCGCGTGCGGGTTGGCGCTGGTCGCGGGACCTGCCTGGGCACTGCCGGTCGCGCCGCTGCTCATCGGCCTGGGTTACGGCGCGATCACGCCGGCGTCGTCGCATTTGCTCGCGCGCACCGCATCGCCCAAGCGCATGGCGCTCACCTTCTCGATCAAGCAGACCGGCGTGCCGCTGGGAGCGGCGCTGTCGGGACTGGTGCTGCCGGTGCTGGTGCTCGGCCACAGCTGGCAGGCCACGCTGCTGGCGGTCGCCGCGTGCGGACCGGCGATTGCGCTGCTGGCCGAGCCGACGCGCGCCGCGCTCGATGTCGGCCTCAGGCGCGATCAACGCGCGTCGATCGCCGGCGTGCTGGCGCCGCTCAAGCTCGTCGTGCGCAACCCGACGCTGGCGCAGTTGATGGTCGCCGGCTTCGCCTACGCAGCGACGCAGGTGTGCCTGATGAGCTACCTCGTGGTGTACCTGACGCAGGCGCTGGGCCGGTCGCTGGTCGCCGCGGGTGTGGCGCTGACGCTCGCCAACGCCGGCGGCATCGTCGGCCGGATCGCCTGGGGCATGGTCGCCGACCGCTGGCTGCCGCCGCGACGCCTGCTCGGCACGCTGGGCGTCGTCGCCGGTTCCTGTGCCCTTGCGACCGCCAGCTTCGGTCCCGGCTGGCCGGCGCTGGTCGTCCTGGTCGTCTGCGCGCTGTTCGGCGCCACCGCCATCGGGTGGAACGGCGTGCAGCTGGCCGAGATCGCGCGCAATTCGCCCCCGGGTCAGGCCGGTTCGATCACCGGCGCATCGGGCTTCGTGACGTTTTCCGGCGTCGTGATCGGACCGCCGCTGTTCGCGCTGCTGGTCGCGCTGACCGGAAGCTACGCGGCGGGCTTCGTCGCCATCGGGTCCGCAAGCATTGGCTGCGGCGTCTGGCTGTTGCGCCGCCGTTCCTAGCACTGCCGAACCCGCTGTGTCGCGGGTTTGAACGCCACTGCGTGCGCGTGGTATCGTAAACGCCCCTGCGGCGCAGCACGGCACTGTCCGGACCGCGGCCGCCGCCGCGAATTCCGAAAAGCACCTTCGTTCGCACTTCCCACCGTTGTCGCGTCATCGTCGTGAGGAGCAACACGCCATGGACATGAAGCCCGATGTCGATCCGCAGGAAACCAAGGAATGGCTGGACGCGATCGACGGCGTGCTCGAGCACGAAGGCCCCGAGCGGGCGCACTATCTGATCGAACAGGTCATCGACAAGTCGCGCCGCTCCGGCGCGCACATGCCGTTCTCGGCGAATACCGCTTACATCAACACCATTCCGGCTGACAAGCAGCCGAAGATGCCCGGCGACCAGACGATCGAGGAAAAGATCCGCAACTACGCGCGCTGGAACGCGATGGCGATGGTCCTGCGCGCCAACAAGGACACCAATGTCGGCGGCCACATCGCGAGCTACGCGTCGGCGGCGACACTCTACGATGTCGGCTTCAACCATTTCTGGCACGCGCCGTCCGCCGAGCACGGCGGCGACCTCGTGTTCGTGCAGGGCCATTCCGCTCCCGGCGTCTACGCGCGCGCCTACATGCTCGGCCGGCTCACCGCCGAGCAGATGGACCATTTCCGCCAGGAAGTCGACGGCAAGGGCATCGCGTCGTACCCGCACCCGTGGTTGATGCCCGACTTCTGGCAGTTCCCGACCGTGTCGATGGGTCTGGGCCCGCTGATGGCGATCTACCAGGCGCGGTTCATGAAGTACCTGCAGGACCGCGGCCTGGCGAAGACCGAAGGGCGCAAGGTCTGGTGCTTCTGCGGCGACGGGGAGATGGACGAGCCCGAGTCGATGGGCGCGATCGGCATGGCCGCGCGCGAGAACCTCGACAATCTGATCTTCGTCATCAACTGCAACCTGCAGCGCCTCGACGGCCCGGTGCGCGGCAACGGCAAGATCATCCAGGAACTCGAGGCCGATTTCCGCGGCGCCGGCTGGAACGTGATCAAGGTCGTTTGGGGCACGCACTGGGACGCGCTGCTCGCCCGCGACAAGAAGGGCATCCTGGTACGCAGAATGATGGAGTGCGTCGACGGCGAGTACCAGACCTTCAAGTCGAAGGACGGCGCGTATGTGCGCGAGTACTTCTTCAACACCCCCGAGCTGAAGGAGCTGGTCGCCGACTGGTCCGACGCGGACATCTGGAATCTCAACCGCGGCGGCCACGACCCGCACAAGGTCTACGCCGCGTTCCACGCCGCGGTCAACCACAAGGGCCAGCCGACGCTGATCCTGCCCAAGACGATCAAGGGTTTCGGCATGGGCGAATCGGGCGAAGCGCAGAACATCACCCACCAGCAGAAGAAGATGACCATCGAGTCGATCCGCCGCTTCCGCGACCGCTTCCAGATCGCGGTGCCGGACGAGAAGCTCGAAGAGGTGCCGCTGGTCAACTTCGCGCCCGGGTCGCCCGAAGCCGAATACATGAAGGCGCGGCGCATGGAGCTGGGCGGCTATCTGCCGTCGCGGCGCACGAAGTCCGAGGCACTCGCCGTGCCGGGCCTCGCCGCCTTCGAGCGCTTCCTGAAAAGCACCGAGGACCGCGAGATCTCGACCACGATGGCGTTCGTGCAGATCCTGCAGACGCTCATTCGCGACAAGAACATCGGCAGGCGCATCGTTCCGATCGTCCCCGACGAGTCGCGCACCTTCGGCATGGAAGGCATGTTCCGCCAGCTCGGCATCTGGAACCAGCTGGGCCAGCTGTACACGCCGCAGGACGCCGACCAGCTGATGTTCTACAAGGAAAGCAAGGACGGGCAGATCCTGCAGGAGGGCATCAACGAGCCCGGCGCGATGTGCGACTGGATCGCCGCGGCGACGAGCTACTCGACGCATGGCGTGCCGATGATCCCGTTCTACATCTTCTATTCGATGTTCGGCTTCCAGCGCATCGGCGACCTCGCCTGGGCCGCCGGCGACATGCGCTCGCGCGGCTTCCTGCTCGGCGGCACCGCGGGACGCACCACCCTCAACGGTGAAGGGCTCCAGCACGAGGACGGCCACTCGCACATCTACTCGGCGACGATTCCCAACTGCATCTCCTACGACCCCAGCTTCGGTTACGAGCTCGCGGTCGTCATCCAGGACGGCCTGCGGCGCATGTGCGCCGAGCAGGAGGACGTCTATTACTACCTGACGGTGATGAACGAGAACTACGCCCAGCCGGCGATGCCGGAGGGCGCCGCGCCGGACATCATCAAGGGCATGTACCTGCTCAAGGCCGGCGCCGGCGGCAAGGGCGCAAGAGCGAAGGCGCCGCGGGTACAGCTGCTGGGCTCCGGGGTGATCCTGCGCGAAGCGATCGCGGCGGCGGAACTGCTGAAGAACGATTGGGGTGTCGACGCCGACATCTGGGGCTGCCCGTCGTTCACCGAACTGGCGCGCGACGGCAACGCGGTCGCGCGCTGGAACATGCTGAATCCGACCGGCAAGCCCCGGCGTTCGCACGTCGAATCCTGCCTCGCCGACAGCGCGGGACCGGTCATCGCGGCGACCGACTACGTGCGCGCGTTCGCCGAGCAGATTCGCGCCTTCGTGCCGCGGCGCTACGTCGTGCTCGGCACCGACGGCTTCGGGCGCTCGGACACGCGCGAACAGCTGCGGAAATTCTTCGAAGTCGATCGCCGCTACATCACCGTCGCCGCGCTCAAGGCGCTGGCCGACGACGGGACGCTGCCGGCGGCGAAAGCGGCGGAGGCGATCAAGAAATACGGCATCGATGCAGCCAAGCCGGCACCGTGGACCGTTTGATCCGAACCACCGCAACAGCCAGGAACTGCGCATGAGCACAATCGAAGTCAAGGTGCCCGATATCGGCGACTTCACCGACGTTCCGGTGATCGAAGTCTTCGTCAAAGCAGGCGACAACGTGCAGGCCGAGGATTCGCTGGTCACGCTCGAATCCGACAAGGCGACGATGGACGTGCCGGCACCCACTGCGGGCGTGGTCAAGGAACTCCGGGTCAAGCTGGGCGACAAGATCAGCGAAGGCACCGTGATCCTGACGCTCGAATCCGCCGGTGCTGCGGCGCCTGCGGCGAGAACCGCCGCCCCTGCTGCGGCTGCAGCACCAGCTGCCGCGGCAACCGCTGCGCCGCAAGCATCCAAGGCCGCACCGGTTGCGCCAAGCGCCCCGGCCGGTGCGACTGCGCTCACAGCGGTGAAGGTGCCCGACATCGGCGACTTCACCGACGTGCCGGTGATCGAGGTCTTCGTCAAGGTCGGCGATACCGTCAAGGCCGAGGATTCGCTGGTCACACTCGAATCCGACAAGGCAACGATGGACGTCCCGGCGCCCGCCGCGGGCGTGATAAGGGAGCTCAAGGTCAAGCTGGGCGACAAGGTCAGCGAGGGCAGCGTCATCGTGATGCTCGAGGTCGCGGGCAGCGCCGCGACTGTCGCCGCGCCCGCGCCGCCGGCGGCAGCGGCTGCCGCCGCCACCGCGCCGGCGCCCCGCGCAGCGACGGTGCCGGCCGTTGCCGCACCGTCGCTGCCCGCCGCACCCATCGACAGCCAGAGCTTCCGCAGCGCGCACGCATCACCGGCGGTGCGGGCGTTCGCGCGCGAGCTCGGTGTCGACCTGGCGCGGGTCAAGGGCAGCGGGCCGAAGGAACGCATCCTCCGCGAGGACGTGCAGCACCACGTGAAGCAGGTGCTCGGCGGCGCGGCCGGCGCGGCCGCCGCCGCACCGCCGGCAGACGGCGGCGCCGCGCTGGGACTGCTGCCCTGGCCCAAGGTGGACTTCGCCAAGTTCGGCGCGATCCAGAGCAAGCCGCTGTCGCGCATCAAGAAGATTTCCGGCGCCAACCTGCATCGCAACTGGGTGATGATTCCGCACGTCACCAACAGCGACGACGCCGACATCACCGACCTCGAAGCCTTCCGCGTGCTGCTCAACCGGGAAAACGAGAAATCCGGCGTCAAGGTGACCATGCTCGCGTTCCTGATCAAGGCATGTGTCGCGACGCTGCAGAGATTCCGCGACTTCAACACCTCGCTCGACGGCGACAACCTGATCTACAAGCAGTACTACAACATCGGCTTCGCCGCGGACACGCCCAACGGCCTGGTCGTGCCGGTGATCAAGAATGCCGATCAGAAGGGCGTGCTGGCGATCGCCAAGGAAATGGGCGAGCTCTCCGCCAAGGCGCGCGAAGGCAAGCTCGGTCCCGCCGACATGCAGGGCGGTTGCTTCTCGATCTCGAGCCTCGGCGGCATCGGCGGAACGTACTTCACGCCGATCATCAACGCCCCGGAAGTGGCAATCCTCGGCGTGTGCCGTTCGAGCACGCGGCCGGTGTGGGACGGCAAGCAGTTCGCGCCGCGCCTGATGCTGCCGCTGTCGCTGTCGTACGACCACCGCGTCATCGACGGCGCCACGGCGGCCCGCTTCAACAGCCACCTCATCGCGCTGCTCGCCGACATGCGGCGAGTCATGCTCTAGGACCTGCGCTCCATGGCCGCCATCGAAGTCAGGGTCCCGGATATCGGCGATTTCAAGGACGTGCCGGTCATCGAGGTGTTCGTCAAGCCGGGCGATGCCGTGCAGGCCGAAGATTCGTTGGTCACGCTCGAGTCCGACAAGGCGACGATGGACGTGCCGGCGCCAGCCGCGGGCGTGGTCAAGGAACTCAAGGTCAAGGTCGGCGACAAGGTCAGCGAAGGCAGCGTCATTCTCACGCTCGACGCCGCGGGCGCGGGCGCACCTGCCGGGGCCGCGTCTACGCCAGCCGCAGCTGCCCCCGCCTCCAAACCGGCTGCGCCCACGACACCCGCGCGGCAAGCGCGCGCACCCGGCGCGGCAACGTATTCCGGCAGCGTCGACATCGAGTGCGAGATGCTCGTGCTCGGCGCGGGCCCCGGCGGTTACAGCGCGGCGTTCCGCTCCGCCGACCTGGGCATGAAGACGGTGCTCGTCGAACGCTATGCAACGCTGGGCGGCGTGTGCCTGAACGTCGGGTGCATTCCGTCGAAAGCGCTGCTGCACATCGCCGCGGTCATGGATGAGGTGGCGGCGCTGGGCGAGCACGGCGTGAGCTTCGGCGCGCCCAAGGTGGACCTCGGCAAACTGCTCGCGTGGAAGAACAAGGTCGTCGGCAAGCTGACCGGCGGGCTCGCCGGGATGGCGAAGGCGCGCAAGGTCGAGGTGGTGCGCGGGTACGGCAGCTTTCTCGATCCGCACCACGTCGTCGTCGAGCTGACCGAAGGTGCTGGTCAGGCGCGAACGAGCGCGAAAAAGGTCGTTCGTTTCCAGAAGGCAATCATCGCCGCCGGCTCGCAGTCGATGCGCCTGCCCTTCGTTCCGGAGGACGCGCGCATCGTCGACTCGACCGGTGCGCTCGAACTGAAATCGGTGCCGAAGCGCCTGCTGGTGGTCGGCGGCGGCATCATCGGGCTGGAAATGGGGACCGTGTATTCGAGCCTGGGCGCGCGCCTCGACGTGGTCGAGATGCTCGATGGCCTCATGCTGGGCGCAGACCGCGACCTGGTGAAGGTCTGGGAGAAAGTGAACAAGCCGCGTTTCGACCGCGTGATGCTCAAGACCAGGACCGTCGCGGTCGAAGCGAAAAAGGACGCGATCTACGTGAGCTTCGAAGGCGAGCAGGCGCCCGCCGGAGCGCAACCCTACGACATGGTGCTGCTGGCGGTGGGGCGCAGCCCCAACGGCAAGAAGATCGGCGCCGAGAACGCGGGCGTCGTCGTCACCGATCGCGGCTTCATTCCCGCCGACAACCAGTTGCGTACGAACGTCGCGCACATTTTCGCCATCGGCGACGTCATCGGTCAGCCGATGCTCGCGCACAAGGCCGTGCACGAAGCGCACGTTGCCGCCGAAGCCGCCGCCGGCCACAAGGCTTTTTTCGACGCGCGCGTCATCCCGTCGGTGGCGTATACCGATCCGGAAGTGGCCTGGGTCGGCATGACCGAGGACGAAGCGAAGGCGAAGGGCATCAAGCTGCAGAAGGGCCTGTTCCCCTGGGCCGCGTCGGGACGGGCGATCGCCAACGGCCGCGACGAGGGCTTCACCAAGCTGCTCTTCGACGACGAGACGCACCGCATCGTCGGCGGCGGCATCGTCGGCACGCATGCCGGCGACCTGATCAGCGAAATCGCACTGGCGATCGAAATGGGTGCCGACGCGATCGACATCGGCAAGACCATCCATCCGCATCCGACGCTGAGCGAGTCGGTCGGGCTGGCCGCCGAGGCCTTCGAGGGCGTGTGCACGGATCTGCCGCCGGTGCGCAGGAAAGCGTGACCCAGGACGAACAGAAGCAGAGCGTCGCGCGGGAGGCGATCAAGTACGTCGTCAGCGACGCGTACGTCGGCGTGGGCAGCGGGTCGACCGCGAACTTCTTCATCGACGAGCTGGCGCGGATCAAGGGCCGGATCAAGGGCGCGGTGGCGAGCTCGCAGCGAACCGCCGAGCGGCTCGAAGGTCACGGCATCCGCGTCGTCGAGCTTGCCGAGGTCGACGACCTGCCGGTGTACATCGACGGTGCCGACGAGACGACCGAGCACGGCGCGATGATCAAGGGTGGTGGCGGTGCCTTGACGCGCGAGAAGATCGTCGCCGCCGTCGCGAAGAAGTTCGTGTGCATTGTCGACGAGTCGAAGGTGGTCGGCTTACTCGGCCGCTTTCCGCTGCCGGTGGAAATCGTCCCCATGGCGCGCAGCCACGTCGCGCTGGAACTGGTCAAGCTGGGCGGGGTGCCGCGCCTGCGCGAAAACTTCGTCACCGACAATGGCAACATCATTATCGATGTCGAGGATCTGCACATACTCGATCCGGCGCGCCTCGAAGAACAGATCAACCATATCGTCGGTGTCGTCACCAACGGGCTGTTCGCGCGCCGCGGCGCTGACGTCATCCTGGTCGGCAGCGATGCCGGCGTGCGCACCCTCGACGCCCACAAGTTCAAGTAGGGGTCGGACTGCGTTTATCGGGGGCTGTTTTCGGCTGCTGCCGGCGATTGCCCGCCAAACGTGGTCTGACCCCGTAGAGGTCGGTTAGAATCGGTGCGTGACCAACCTCAACGTTCCCGGCATCGACCTGCCCGCGTACATGCGCGTGGTGGGTGAACGCGCCCGCGCCGCCTCGCGGGTGCTGGCGCGCGCCGACAGCAGCGCCAAGAACGCCGCGCTGGGCGCCATCGCGGCGAAGATTCACGGCGACCGGGAAGCGCTGCTCGCGGCCAACGCCAAAGACGTCGCGATGGCCCGGGCCGCGGGGCACGATGCCGCGTTCGTCGACCGCCTGACACTGACGGCCGCGACCATCGAAGCGATGGCCGAGGGCATCGGCCAGATCGCCGCGTTGCCCGACCCCATCGGCGAGATCACGGGACTTGCGTATCGCCCGAGCGGTATCCAGGTGGGAAGGATGCGCGTGCCGCTGGGCGTGGTCGGCATCATCTACGAATCGCGCCCCAACGTGACCGCCGACGCCGCGGGCCTGTGCCTGAAGTCCGGCAACGCCTGCATCCTGCGCGGCGGCTCGGAAGCACTGCATTCCAACCAGGCGATCGCGGCGTGCGTGCACGCGGGCCTTGCGGCGGCCGGCCTCCCCGAGCACGCCGTGCAACTTGTCGCCACGACCGACCGCGCCGCCGTCGGTCTGCTCGCAACCATGGATCGCTACGTCGATGTGCTGGTGCCGCGCGGCGGCAAGAGCCTGATCGAGCGCGTCGCCAGCGAAGCGACCGTTCCGGTCATCAAGCATCTCGATGGCGTCTGCCACGTCTACATCGACGCAGATGCCGACGTCGCCATGGCGGTGCGCATCGCCGACAACGCCAAGACGCAGCGCTACAGCCCGTGCAACACCATGGAAACGCTGCTCGTGCACGCCAAGATTGCCGCGCGCGTGCTCCCGCCGTTGTGTGCGATCTACCTCGCCAAGGGCGTGGAACTGCGCGGCGACGCGGCGGCGCGGGCGCTGGTGAGCGCGATGAAGCCGGCGACCGAGGAAGACTGGTCGACCGAATACCTCGCGCCGATTCTCGCGGTGCGCATCGTCGAGGACATCGACGCGGCGATCGAGCACATCGCGAGGTACGGCTCGCAGCACACCGACGCGATCGTCACCGACAATTATTCGAACGCGTTGCGCTTCCTTCGCGAAGTCGATTCGAGCTCGGTGCTGATCAACGCCTCGACACGCTTCGCCGACGGCTTCGAATTCGGGCTGGGCGCGGAGATCGGCATCTCCACCAACAAGCTGCACGCGCGCGGACCGGTCGGGCTCGAAGGACTTACCAGCCAGAAGTGGGTCGTGTTCGGCAGCGGACAGATACGCGCGTAGGCGTCGGTCGCCTAGAACGAGCGCGGCATGCCCAGGACGTGCTCTCCCACGTAGGACAGGATGAGATTCGTCGAGATCGGCGCGACCTGATAGAGCCGCGTCTCGCGAAACTTGCGCTCGACGTCGAATTCGCAGGCGAAACCGAAGCCGCCGTGCGTTTGCAGGCAGGCGTTGGCCGCTTCCCATGAAGCTTTCGCGGCGAGCAGCTTGGCCATGTTGGCCTCGGCGCCGCAGGGCTTGCCCGCGTCGAACAGGGCGCACGCGCGGAAGCGCATCAGGTTGGCCGCTTCCAGTTCGATGTGCGCTTCCGCGATGGGAAACTGGACCGCCTGATTCTTCCCGATCGGCCGGTCGAAGACGACGCGCTCGCTCGCGTAGCGGCGCGCCTTGTCGACGAACCACCAGCCGTCGCCGATGCATTCCGCGGCGATCAGCGTGCGTTCGGCGTTGAGCCCATCGAGGATGTAGCGAAAGCCCTTGCCCTCCTCGCCGACCAGGCTGTCGGCGGGAATTTCCAGCTCGTCGAAGAAGACTTCGTTGGTCTCGTGATTCACCATGTTGGCGATCGGCCGTACCGTGATGCCGCCGCGCACGTCGCGCTTGATCGTGCGCAGGTCGATCAGGAAAACGCTCATGCCTTCGGCCTTGCGCGCGACCTCGGCGAGCGGCGTCGTGCGCGCCAGCACGATCATCAGGTCGGAGTGCTGCAGGCGCGAGGTCCACACCTTCTGGCCGTCGATGACGTAGCGGTCGCCCTTGCGCACCGCGGTCGTCTTCAGCCGGGTCGTGTCGGTGCCGGTGGTCGGTTCGGTCACCGCCATCGACTGCAGGCGCAGCTCGCCGCTGGCGATCGCGGGCAGATACTTGCGCTTCTGCTCGGGCGAGCCGTGACGCAGCACGGTGCCCATGTTGTACATCTGCCCGTGGCACGCGCCGGCGTTGCCGCCGCTGAGGTTGATTTCCTCCATGATCACCGACGCCTCGGCGAGTCCCAATCCGGAGCCGCCGTATTCGGCCGGGATCATCGCGGCGAGCCAGCCCGCGCGGGTCAGCGCAGCGACGAAGGCCTCGGGATATCCCCGCTCCGCGTCGACCTTCTGCCAGTACGCCGAATCGAAATTCCGGCACAGCGCGCGCACCGCTGCGCGCAGTTCCTGGTAGTCGTCGGCGGTGGGAATCGGATGCATGGGCTTGGTTCCGGAATGACTGCGCGCGGATGCTCAGGGCCTGGCAACGGCCACGGATCGCGGGTGGCGCCGCCACGTCAGCCACACGGCGGCGCCACCAACGACGGCGATGAATGGTAACGCACCGAGGTTCATCCACTGCCAACCCGCCGCGCTGACCAGCGCGCCCGAAGAAAACGACGAGATGACCATCACCGTGAACACGACCGCGTCGTTCAGGCCCTGTGTCTTCGCCCTTTCCGCCGGCGCGTAGGTTTCCGTAAGCAGCGTCGTCCCGCCCGTATACATGAAATTCCAGCCGATGCCGAGCACCACCAGCGCGGTCCAGAACTGCCAGATGGCCACTCCGGACAGCGCCACCGCGACGCACGCCGCCATCAGCAGCGCGCCGGCAAGAATGACCTTGAGCGCGCCAAAGCGCTTGATCAGCGAGCCGGTGAAGAATCCCGGGGCGTACATGCCGACCACGTGCCATTCGATCACGACCGCCGCGGCGGAAAACGGATGCCCGCAGAAACCCATCGCCAGCGGCGTCGCCGTCATCAGCAGGTTCATGATGCCGTAGCCGAGAGCGGCCGCCATTGCCGCGACGACGAACACCGGCTGGCGCGCGATTGCGCGCAGCGACCGGCCGCCTCCCGCATGTTCGCCGGCGGCCGGCGCGGGGACTCGCACCTGCGACTGCACCGCCATCGCGAGCAGGGCAATCACCGAGAGCACCAGGAACGACCCGAGGAAGGTGATCGGGAAGAGGTCTTTCGCCCAGACGCTCGCGGTGGGTCCGATGAAGCCGCCGACGATGCCGCCGGCGAGCACCAGCGAAATGGCCTTGGCCCTGAAGGCGGGCGCGGCCACCTCGGCTGCGGCAAAGCGATACTGCAGCCCGAACGCCGTGTAGACGCCGATGATCGCAGTGCCGAGACAAAACAGTGGAAAACTCGCGCGCGCAATGCCCAGCGCACACGTCAAGCTGCCGACGATCGCGATCAGCGAACCGGTCATGAAGCCGCGGCGGCGGCCCACCTTCGCCATCCACAGCGCCGCCGGCATCGCCGAGAGCGCGGAGCCGAGCACGTAGCTGGTCACGCCCAGCGTCGCGAGGCTCTTGTTGTCGACCAGCGCGAAGCCCACCAGGCCATTCATCGCGATCAGCCCCGCGTTGTTGACCAGCAGCAGCGCCTGGCAGCCAGCGAGCAGCGCGATATCGCGGTAGGAGGTGCGCATGTGGAGCCGGTGGCAGAATGGGCGCTGCGCAGGTGCCTTCCCGGCGCCTTCGCACTATAGCAAAGGCGTTGCCTGGAAGGCGAATGTGCAGCTGCAGGACGCGGTTCTCGATTCCTGGTTTGGCGCCGCCGGCTCGGCAATCCGCGGCACCGTGCGCGCGGTGTGGTTTCGCAAGGACCCCGCATTCGACGCAACCATTCGCGAGCGCTTTGCCGCAGTGCTCGAGCAGGCGCTCGCCGGCAAGCTCGCCGCGTGGTCGGGTACGCCGCACGGAGCACTCGCGCTGGTGCTGTTGCTCGATCAGTTCACGCGCAACTGCTACCGCGACACGCCCGCCGCCTTCGCCGGTGATGCCCTGGCGCTGGCGGTCGCCGACGCAGCGGTCGCCGCCGGCGACGACCGCGCCCTGATCGCAG
>Ga0209048_10000288_pt1 | contig 55544 bp, 54 predicted proteins | sample FrelakmetCRP12CR_FD_187146 | JGI IMG/M metagenome (GOLD analysis project Ga0209048, IMG submission 187146) | Freshwater lake sediment microbial communities from the University of Notre Dame, USA, for methane emissions studies - CRP12 CR (SPAdes)... | ecosystem: Environmental > Aquatic >...
GGCATATTACTAACCTTGGCGGTTCTACTCTTCCTTTTTGGCTATTTTATTATAAGTTTCATCATGTTCTCTGCCATAGCATTCCTCATACAATTCTTCCGCGACCCTAAAAGAGAAATTGCCCAAGATGGGGGAGTAGTGGTGGCCCCTGCTGATGGCAGGTTCCTTAAAGGGAAGATAGACAAGATTGAAAAGGTTGATCATAATGATCCACTAATGGAATATATATTAAATGAGGGAGAGAAAGGCATTCGAATAAGTACATTCATGTCTCCCTTTGATGTTCATGTTAACCGTACTCCAATTTCTGGAAAAGTTATAAAGACCAAATATTACTCAGGGAAATTTAAAATTGCCATTAGAAATGTTAATACAGAAAATGAAAAAAATTTAATTGTTATAGATTCAGAATATGGGAAAGTGGGCGTCATCCAGATAGCAGGTTTCGTAGCTAGACGCATAGTGCAATATGTGGAAGAAGGGGACAGAGTTAAAACAGGAGAGCGCCTCGGAATGATACGATTCGGATCTAGGGTAGATCTAATAATTCCAAAACATAATTCGGACGTTCTAGTTAGTGAAGGTGCAAAACCAAAGGCAGGGGAAACCGTATTAGCTAGGATGTATAAAAAAATTGATCAAGGGCCAAAAAAATAATTCAGGAGTAAATATATGAATATTAGGGATTATTTGTCAGCAGCTGACTATTTGTCAATGATAAATGCTTCTTTTGGCTTTATTGCTGTGATAATGGTTACCCGTGGTAACCTGATCCTGGCCGCAGACTTCATGCTCTTGGCAGTCATCTTTGATTCTTTGGATGGCTGGGTGGCCCGTCAAACTGGACAAGTTAATGAAAGTGGTTTTGGAAAAAATATGGATTCACTTTCTGATGTGATCTCCTTTGGTGTTGCCCCGGGGTTGCTTTTGTATTCCGCATGTATCTCCTTTTCTGTACCAAACATTAATATACTAGTAGCACTTCTAATAGTTATATGTGGAATATTAAGACTCTCAAGATTCAATGTACTTGCAGATTCTTGTGATGTTCCAAGTGGAGATAAATTCGTGGGATTACCCATACCAATCACTGCCTTGATCCTAGGATCTTTCTACCTCTCGGGTATGTTCCGAATGGACCTTGCACTAATCATCATGGCAGTGGTAGCAGTACTAATGATAAGTACCGTGGACTATCCTAAGTATAGGGAGATGAAGTTATTTGTTGGAGGTGCAGTGCTGATCATTGGCACATGTTTGCCCCAGAACATTTTATCATCATTTGCCTATCTTCCCGCAAAGCTTTTATTCATCTTCACAACAATATATGTAGTAATAATGCCTCTTATGAAATTATACGGCAAGCTTCACAGAAGTGGTCCAAATGTTAGATAAAATATTAGGAAAGAAAGATAATGACAAAGAAGTTCCTGATCTGCGCAAAGACGGGAAAAAATCTGACTCGGACATAGGTGGGCGTCTTAAAGATATTGTTTCTAAGGCCACTGAAAAATCGAAGGACAATGGAGTCAAAAATGGGGATCTTAAACCACCCTCTGGTAAGAAGATGCCCCGTCCCATGCCAAAACCCCGTCCCACGCCAAAACCCCGTCCCACGCCAAAACCCCGTCCCGAACCAACAGAAACGCCTCGTTTGAAACCGCCCAAGAAACCACCAAAGAAACCTGGAAGATTAGGCGGAGGATTAGGTAAAGTTCCTGACGATGATAGGAGAACCCTGGTGGGTGCAGCGGTATTCGGGATAATATTGATCGTACTAGTTGGTGCAGGTTACTACTTTTTGGTCTACTCACCCTACCAAGAATCACTGAATAATGCCAAGAACACCAAATTTTCCGAGGTTAACACCTACTTCAAAGGACCTCTTGCTTTAGATCCTCAAAGAGAAACGCTTTTAGCTCAAATTGATGGTGGGTCCACTCCAGAACAGGTTTTAGCAGTGGATGTAATAGGTCCTGCTACTGCGAGTTGGCGAGTATATCAGAGTCAAGCGATCAACACTAAAAAAGATCCCTACAACAGAGTGATGATCAACTACAATGCTACTGGTCAGAATAACCTGATAATTAAGACGCAAGATGCTCAGACCTTAGTCAATGCAGCTGATGCTACGGTATTATCCAACATGGAGATTCAAACTCCGGATACTGTAGCTGTGCCCATAATCATATCCAGATTACAGGCTGCTGGAGGACTAATTAACGTGGGAGATAGTGTAGATATTTATCTAAGCACTACTAATGGCACAGCTGCTAATCAGACAACAAATCAGACAAATCAGACAAATCAGACCACCACAACACCCCAAACAAACTCTGCAGGCGTACCGCAAATAAGTGGTTCAACTGTACTTGCCATTTTGCGGGCAAAAGATAGTGGAGCGGTGGCTGCGAATTTGGGCCAATCCCAGGACTTGGCAATAAACCAACTTACCATGAGTAACAGTCGCAATCAAAGTGCTACCACTGATGTTGAATCACTCTTACGAGCTGCAGCATCTCGAACGTGGGATGAAAAAACAGTTAATAGTCTTCTGAATTCTTATGGCTGGAGATTATCAGACTTTGAAAGAGCATCCAACCTGGGCGATCTTCAAGTTCAATACATGGTGGTACTGGAAGTTCCCCGTCAAAATGCACTCTTCTTAATGCAAAACAGCAATGCCGTTCAACTCACCTTATCATCCCAAAATGCTCCACAATGGTTAAGTGCTGTACTGAAAGCGAAATACGGGTAGGATGAGATGTACGCATCCTATATGATTCTCAATGGTGATTTAAGATGAACATCAACAAGTTGTGCATAGTTTTGATCGTTCTATTTACAGTGGCTGGCATTTCATCTTCATGGGCAGCGAACACACAATCCCAGGATACTTCTGGTGCTTGGATCCAGGAAACTAACTCAACTGCATTTATAACGGGCCTTACCGTCGTGATCCATATTCATATCAAAAATAACAGTAACCATCAACAGTTTTTTAAGATTAGCCAACAATATTACGGCACCACGCCTGCTGTGAACTGGACAGTAGTAAACACAGTTCCAAGTGCAGTGAAGATGATAAAATACATCAATTCTGGAGGAGATTTAGGATGGGAACTCAATCCTGGCCAAGAGAGAACTATATGCTTCACACTAAGGGCTAAAGGGCCTTTAGGAAATATACCAGCATATATTCAACAATCTGGCTCTACCCCCAACCAGTTTTGGCCACTTATTTCCGAACCGGGATTAGCATCTTCATGGTTCATGCCCAACGAAATCGAATTTCTAAATCCAAATCTGGATCTGGAGCTATGGCAGGGCACTTTCAGCTTTTTCCTTACCAATGTAGATAAAAAAAGCCCCAGAGTAGAGGGAATTGTAAGGGCACCAATAGTACCAATCGATTCAAAACTCACAGAAAGCAGCCCAAAAGTGGACTTTATAGACAATGAAGTACCCTGGGCTAATACTGCAGCTTGGGATGTTACTTTATATCCTCGCAAAACAAAATTCTTCACATATACATATCAATGGCCAATTTCATCCCCTAATGAACCATTACACACCGGAACTTCGTTAAATTTACCTACAACAACAGCAAACAAAACACCTGTATCTGTACCTACTAAAAAAACCGGAGTACCCTATGGGCTCTTTGTGATCGGTGCAATTATTATAGGTTCAGGTGTAGCTTACGCCAAGTTCTTCCGATAGAAACATCTCATATATTTTCAGTGAATAACGATGAGAATATCCACTCTTTTGGTGATAGCAGGCATGGTTATCATATCACTATATGCTCTGGTAGAGGTGAATTACTACTCTGCAATTGAGAATGTAAGTGAACACCCTGGAGACACTCCCTATCTTAAGATACCTAAGTTAGGGATAGATGAAAGTATTAACAACAAATCAATTGATTACGGGATCTATTATGAACCCAAATCAGCAAAACCAGGCAGTGGTACCACGGTTTTATTCGGGCACCGCACTTTCCATGGTTCTCCTTTCCTTAAATTGGACCAGTTAAAACCTGGGGACAATGTAAGTGTGGAATGGAAGGGGATAGGGAACGTAGAATATGTGGTGGAGAACACTACTATTGTGCCTGCAGATTATCAACTATCTATTGAACAAGGAAAGGTTTTATTTTTAATTACCTGTTACCCCCTCGGATCTACTAAGGATAGGTTGATTATCAAAGCTAAGCAGGTTAAGATTTATCCCATTTATACGGAGAGAAAACCTAATCCCCAACAAAGTAATGCTATTATAATAATTCTAGCATTTATGGGTTTTGGAACGGTTTTAAGCTTTTTGTATCCTGTTGTAGAGGATCGCGGAATTATATTCCTGGTCACTTTGGCTTTAACCCTATTCTTGACACTTGGATATTTCTTTCCTATCCCTCCGAGTGGTATAGAAACGAATTTATCCCGTTTAAATGAATTTTTAGGTGTTTAGATGAGTGATGAAAAATACTTTCAGGACATTACCCCGCGAGAACGTGCCATATTTGAAGGGGCCATAACCATGGGTGCTCTGTTCCACCAGTTCATTGGCACTCCAGTAAGTATCAAAACTGCAAAATCACTGGAAAGAGCAATTGAGAAATCTATGCAACTCCAACCATGTATAAAAAAGGTGGAGGTCAAAATCGACAGAGAGATGTTGGAAGAAGCTCTGAACGAGTATCAGTACATTTCTTTGACTGAGGACATGCTGAATGTGAAGGTAATCTCAGAATATGGTGAGGTAAGGATAGTGGTGCGTATGCGGTATGTGGAGGAACTTCATTATCCCTTGATGTACGTGGAATCTGTGGATTGAAGTCTAAATAATAACCCGTTAAAGTAAATTAGATCTGAAATTAGTATCACTTATTTATACATTTAATATTTTGAATATTGAGTAATTATTTATCTGGTTGATTGGTTGCTAAAGCAACAAGTTATTTTAAATATCACAGCCAAACTAATAAAAAAATTGGTAGTTGATATGATAACCATCGATAAGAAGCTATGTAAGGGCTGTAACATTTGCACTGAGTTCTGCCCTCGTAAAGTTTACCAGGAATCCGAGACCCTCAACAAGAAGGGGGTACATGTTCCTCAACCCAAAAATGAGGATCGTTGTACCCAGTGCCAGTTATGTGCCTTAATGTGCCCGGACCAAGCAATAAAAGTAGATGAGAAGGATGAAAACTGAAAATTATTTTATTCAGGGAAATGAAGCCTGTGCTAGGGGAGCAATAAAGGCAGGGTGTCGTTTTTTCGCCGGATACCCCATAACTCCCTCAACCGAAATCGCTGAGGACATGGCGGTGTTCCTACCCCGGGAGGGTGGAACTTTTGTACAGATGGAAGATGAAATCGCAGCATTGGGAGCGGTAATAGGTGCAGTTTGGACTGGTTTAAAGGGCATGACTGCTACATCCGGCCCTGGATTCTCCCTGATGCAGGAACATATTGGTTATGCAGTTATGACCGAAACGCCGCTGGTAATTGTGAATATGCAAAGAGGTTCTCCATCAACAGGACAACCCACCATGGCATCCCAGAGTGACATGATGCAAGCACGCTGGGGTTCCCACGGAGACTATGAAATAATTGCATTATCTCCATCATCGGTACAGGAATGCTTCGATTTCACAACAGAGGGATTTAACCTGGCTGAGAAGTACCGAGTGCCATTGATGATAATGAGCGACGAAATTGTAGGCCACATGCGAGAGAAGATAGTTATACCTGATAAGGTGGACAAATTAGCTAGGCAGATGCCCACTGAAGGACCGGAAACTTTTCTACCGTATAAAGCAGATCCCTACGGAACCAGCCCTATGCCAGCATTTGGAGATGGATACAAAATGCACATCACTGGACTAACTCACGATAAGAGAGGATATCCTGAGGCTTCCAACCCACAGGTCCACTCAAAACTGGTTAATCGGCTTGTAAATAAAATTTTGAAACATACCAATCAAATTTCCAGACTTAAAATCGAAAACACTGATGATGCGGAGATTGTGGTGCTATCCTATGGGGCTCCGGCTAGATCAGCCCTAAAAGCGGTGAGAACAGCCAGAAATGAGGGACTTAGAGTAGGATTTATCAAAATTGATGTGGTCTGGCCCTTCCCTGAAGAAATGATTCAGAAAGCAGTTGGAGAAGCACAGCGGGTACTGGTAGTGGAGATGAATCTGGGACAAATATTTTATGAATTACAAAGAACTCTGCCCAATGTTCAGGTTGATTTAGTCTCTAAAATCGGTGGTGAGATGCACCTGCCTGAAGAAATCCTGGCAAAGATAAGATCAAATAATGAGTGATCAAAGGTAATCAAACAGCAAATCAATTTATTAATTAGTTTTTATCACACCATGGAGATGAATAAATGGATAAAACCAGGGAAAATCGTTTTATGAAATACTTGCGGAAGGAAAGACTCCCTAATATATTCTGCGCTGGCTGTGGTAATGGTATCGTAATGAATACCTTTTTTAACGGCATGGAAATGGCGGAGATTGACTTCGAAAAAGTTATTATGGTTTCAGGAATTGGTTGTTCATCACGGATTCCAGGTTATGTGAAGTGTGACTCCCTGCACACCACCCACGGTAGGCCCATATCCTTTGCCACCGGAATCAAACTGGCCAATCCCCAAAACCAACTAGTAATTTTCACTGGAGACGGAGATGCAGCAGCTATTGGGGGTAATCATCTCATCCATGGAGCCCGTCGTAACATCAACCTCACGGTTATCTGTATCAACAACAGTATTTATGGAATGACTGGAGGCCAAATCAGTCCTACCAGTCCTCAGGGAAGTTATGGGAGCACAGCACCATTTGGTTCCCTGGAAATGCCCTTCGATCTTTCAAGACTTGTAAAGGCGGCAGGTGCAAGTTACGTGGCCCGCTGGACCACTGCTCATCCTTTGCAACTCTCCAATTCAATTAAAAAGGCCTTGCAGAATAATGGTTTTTCATTCGTGGAAGTAATTTCCCAGTGCCCAACCTATTACGGCCGTAAGAACAGAATGAAATCACCCATTGAGATGATTCAAAGGATGAAAGATGAGAGCATACTGAAGAAAAAGGCAGAGAATTTATCTCTCGAAGAACTGGAAGGAAAAATAGTAGTGGGAGAATTTCAGAATAAAGAGCAACCAGAATTTTCAGACAAGATTTGTAAGCTCCAGGAAGACCAATGTACTACTGGAAAACCATCTGTAGTTAGATCAGCCTATAAGGGAGATTAAGATTGCGTACAGAAATTACTATAGCCGGCTTTGGTGGTCAAGGAATCATACTCGCAGGAATAGTAATCGGCAAAGCCGCAGCTTTATATGATGATATATATGCAGTTCAAACTCAGTCCTATGGACCAGAAGCCCGCGGAGGTGCATCCAGGACTGAATTGGTCATCAGTGATGAAGAAATCGACTATCCCAAAGTGCATAATCCTGACATATTCGTGGCAATGTCACAAGAGGCCCTTATGGCTTACCTAGATGGTTTAAAGGATGGAGGGGTTCTTATTGTGGATCCTGACATGGTAATGGAGGATGAAATAAAATCCTTCGTTGAAGATCATCACTTAAATGTTTATCACGCCCCTGTCACCCGTATTGCTGAGGAGAAGATCGGACTTCGCATTGTGGCTAACATAGTAATGATTGGGGCTATAACTGGGTTTACCAAGGTTATATCTGAAGAATCTGCACGCCAAGCAGTAGCTGCAAGCGTTCCTCCTGGAACGGAGAAAAAAAACTTATCAGCTTTCCAGGCTGGATTGGAACTATCCCATGGGGAGATGTGATAAATTGAAAGTCCACGAGTATCAGGCCAAAGAAATATTCAAAAGAGGTGGGATACCCGTACCAGTAAGTTATGTAGCGGAAACTCCGGAAGAAGCTCAGAGGGCCGCAAAGAAAATAAACAAGTCTGTGGCTCTTAAATCACAAGTACTGGTTGGGGGACGGGGCAAAGCAGGTGGCATAAAATTTGCTAATAACCCTTCAAAGGCCTATCAACTTGCAAAATTTCTGTTAGGAACTCAGATCCGTGGAGAAAAAGTAGAAAAGATTCTAGTAGAGGAAAAAATCGATATTCAATCAGAATTTTATATTAGTGTGGCCGTCGACAGGTCCTCCAAAAAGCCACTTATTATGGCAAGCATTGAGGGCGGTGTGAACATCGAAGATGTGGCGATGAAAACCCCTGAAAAAATTTTCAAGTTTCATGTGGAACCCTTGGAAGAATTTCTGCCCTACCAATCCCGAGAAATCGCCCGTAAAACGGGAGTTCCCAACAATCTCATCTCCAAAATGGGGGGGATCATCTGGAAACTCTATCAGATCTTCGTAAAATATGATGCCTACCTCGCCGAGATCAACCCTTTGGTACTTACCAGTGAAGGTCTAATAGCCGCAGATGCTAAGTTAGATATGGACGACGATGCCCTTTATCGTCACCAGGATCTGATTCAGCTTCGCAAAGAACCACGTGATGAATTTGCCTACGTAAAACTGGATGGTGACATAGCGGTTATAGGCAACGGGGCAGGTCTTACCCTCAGTGGCATGGATCTATTAAAACTCTACGGTGGAAACCCCGCCACGTTCCTTGATATAGGTGGAGGAGCATCACAAGAAAACATTTCTAGAGCGTTGAACCTTGTTATCTCCAACCTTAATGTGAAGGTAATATTTTTGAACGTTTTAGGTGGGATAACCAGGGCAGATGATGTTGCAAATGGAGTCATCACAGTAATAGAAGAATCGGAACGTCAGATCCCACTGGTAATAAGACTCACCGGTACCAATGAGAAGGAGGGTCAGCGCATACTCACTGAAGCAGGAATCAGATTCGAAATCTCCATGGAGGACGCGGCAAGGAAAGCTGTGGAGATCTGCAATAATATGAAATGATATCTTATTATTTAGGATCATAAAGTCAGTCATTTTTTTCTTTAAAATTATCTAGAAGCTTTTTTCATGGTTAAGATTATAGAATTCAATTTAACTTTTTATCAATCAAAAAGATGTTTTAATTTTACTTGTTTTATTCCATTAGAAAAGATCAAACTTTCTTGTGATCATGCAAAAATTTTTTAGGCCCAGAAATTTTTTAGGCCAGAAGTAAAACCCTACTTTCCTGTGATTCATTTACGATTTCCCTTTGGCTGAGATAAGCCACTTTTTCGGCGAAACGGTGCACATCTTCATATTTTGGCATATTATTTAGCTCTAAACGTTGACGCGAGTTACCAATGTACATGTAAGCCTTAATTTCAATGAAATCAGGATTGCTCTTGTTGATAATATTGGCGTATTCCTGTTCTTTGATCATGTTATAACCTTGGACACAAGTCATCCTTATAACAGTCCTACACTTGAAGCTGGCTAGTAAATCTAGTGATTGGTTCAACTTCGACCAGCCACGCTCCACCTGTGGGTTACACAGCTGTTGGTATATGTTTTGGTTCGGAGCATCTAGTGAAATGTAGAGTTGTGTGGGTTCTAAGGAAAATTTTTTCAGTTTAACAGGTTCTAATCCGTTGGTAACCAGAAATGTGGTGAATTGTCGTTTTTTAAATTCTTCTAGAAGTTCCTGAATAGAAGGGTAGAGTAAAGGTTCACCCGCCAGCGATATGGCAGCGTTGGTAGGATTTTGGGCTTCTAAAAGTTTCTGACGGTTAGCACGCTCATTCCCGAAATAACCAACCAGAAGACTGCGCTGAGCCTTTATACAGTCGTCTATTATCTTTCCGGGTTCATCAAAACTATCATCCCATTCGGTACTGGTAATTGAAACATCTCTCCAGCAGAACAGGCATTTATGGTGGCAGAAGGGTATGCTGGGAGACATCTGCAGGCAACGGTGACTTTTAATTCCATAAAATTTTTCTTTATAACAAATACCTCTATCCATCAGACTTTTTTTAGTCCAATGGCATATTTTGGCCGCGGCATGTCTTCTAGAACCTAAAAAACGATATCCCTTCTTTTCAAGCTCATTTAAGTCATTATCAGAAATTTGCATTTTCGTGGGTCACCTAATGTGCTATATAAATAAATGGTACACTATAAAATAATTGTTTATCAAATAACTGTCTTGCACTGAGTTAATCCTCTATTATGACAGATATATATGATGGTTAAAATGATGAGTAAACTTTTTAGGAGGATTTCTTAAGTTTCATTGTTATTATCTTTTTTTTATTGTCTTAAACTTGACTTAAAAATACCATATTATTTTGATATCCCACTTAACTTCTTCTATATGAAACCACAATATTTTTATGGTCATCTTGTAAAAACAAACATAGGTATGCAACTTTTTGGAGGCCTATTATGAAAATCACACAAAAACCTTTGGTAATTTTAAATTTTAAAACCTATATAGAATCTACAGGCTTAAGAGCTCTGCATTTAGCCAATATTTCAGAACAAGTAGCCAAGGAAACTGGGGTGACCATGGCAGTGGCAGTTCAAGGAGCTGATCTGTGGAGAATTTCCCAGGAAGTTCAGATACCCGTCATGGCCCAGCACATAGACCCAATGGATGCTGGTGGACATACAGGTAGTGCATTACTCGAATGTATGAAAGATGCTGGTGCCTCAGGGACACTAATTAATCATTCCGAGAGGAGGATGGAACTGGCCGATATTGATAATATTATCAAAAAAACCAGTATGGTCGATATGATCAGTGTGGTTTGTACCAACAACGTGGAAACCAGTGCAGCTGTCGCCACTCTTCAACCTGATTTTGTGGCTATAGAACCTCCGGAATTAATTGGATCTGGGATACCAGTATCTCAGGCAGAGCCGGAGATCGTTGAGGGCACCGTTGCAGCAATTAAAGAAATCAACCCTAAAGTCCGTGTCCTCTGCGGTGCAGGCATTTCCACAGGAGATGACATGAAGGCAGCTCTGGATCTTGGAACTGAGGGAGTACTATTGGCTTCAGGGATTATTTTGGCTCCTGATCCTAAAAATGCACTTTTAGACTTGGTCAGCAAAATCTAAGTTTCTTAGGTGGAATAATGTCCCTTGATTTTTACACACTAAATGACTTGAATGTTGAGGGCAAAACCGTCCTGTTGAGAGTTGATATTAACTCTCCTGTGGACCCGGTCACTGGAATGATATTGGATGATACACGAATCCGTCTTCACGCGGATACCATTGCTGAACTAGCAGATAAAGGTGCTAAAACTGTTTTACTTGCACACCAAAGTCGTCCGGGTAAGAAAGATTTCACAACCCTACAGCAGCATTCTGAAGTCCTCAATGACCTCCTGGAAAGACCAGTGAGATATGTAGATGATATATTCGGTAGCCACGCCAGAGATACCATATCCAACATGGAAAATGGAGACATTCTTCTTTTAGAGAATGTTCGTTTTTACTCAGAAGAAGTTCTAAAACGGGAGCCACCACAACAAGCCGAAAATCACATGGTCAAACAGCTTTACCCTCTGGCTGATTACTTCGTAAACGATGCATTTGCAGCAGCCCACCGATCTCAACCCTCAATGGTAGGATTCACTTTTAAGATGCCATCTGCAGCAGGTAGGGTGATGGAAAGAGAACTAAAAGCATTATACAGTGCAGTTAATAATGTTGAAAAGCCCTGTGTGTACGTGCTAGGAGGAGTTAAAGTTGATGATTCCCTAATGATCATTGAAAATGCTTTAGAGACAGGAAATGCTGATTATGTGCTCACCACTGGCCTTGTGGCCAACATATTCCTCTTGGGAGGGAAAATAAGGATAATGAAGGTCAACCGCGAATTTATAAAGAAAAAAGGCTACTTTGATTATGTGGAAAAAGCCAAAAACTTGTGTAAAAAATTTAAAGGCCAGATCATGGTACCTAAGGATGTCGCTGTTAGTATTGATGATAAACGGGTAGAATTCCCTGTAAGTAAAATACCCAACAAACTAATTTATGATATTGGTACAGAAACCACAACAGAATATGCCCGAATAATAAGAAATGCCCGCACAATATTTGCAAATGGCCCTGCTGGAGTATTCGAGAAAGAAGGTTTTAATTTTGGCACTGAAGACATTTTAAATGCTATAGCATCTTCTTCAGGGTTTTCAATAGTTGGTGGAGGGCATTTGGCCGCAGCGGCTAATTTAATGGGCCTTACAGGAATCAGCCATATTAGTAGTGGTGGAGGAGCTTCCATCAGCATGTTGGCGGGGGAACGACTCCCAGCAGTGGAGGTTTTAAGGGAATCAGCATTAAAGCATAGGCTTTAGTCTTACCAAAAACTATTTAAGGCTCTACTTCTTAAATCTTACTTGCCTCGGTAGCTCAGTCTGGTGGAGCGCGAGACTTGTAATCTCGTGGTCGCGGGTTCAATTCCCGTCCGGGGCTCTAGAAACAGGTTTCATAGGTTTTAATGATTATTCGGAGGGACCATAGGGTAGCTTGGTCGATCCTTTGGGCTTTGGGAGCCTGAGACTCCGGTTCAAATCCGGGTGGTCCCATCAATCTTCCCGCCTTAGCTCAATTTGGCAGAGCATCGGACTGTAGATCCGAGGGTTGCTGGTTCAAGTCCGGCAGGCGGGACTCAAAAAATTTGTAGTTATGGGGGGTGATGATTACAGTAAGAGGTATTCATTTTAAGCTCCTAATCCCTCTATCAGAAAACTAAAAAACATAAGCTTATATATGATCGATAGTAAAGGAAAAGTATTTATGTAGCCATATTTATATCTTCATATACTCTAGTTTTGAAGAGTTGCCCTGGTGGTGTAGGGGCTATCATGTGGGCCTGTCGAGCCCACGACTCGGGTTCAATTCCCGGCCAGGGCGTTTAGAGGGCCCGTAGCTCAGTCTGGGAGAGCGCTTGGCTTTTAACCAAGTGGCCGCGGGTTCAATTCCCGTCGGGCCCGTTCTGATTTTTGATGGAGGAATGAATGGTGAAGAAGGATATCTTAAAACACGAATTGGTTCCGAATCATGTTGTTTTGTCGAAATCTGATGTTAAAAAAATGATAAAAAAACTTGATGTCCACCCAGAACAGCTAGGTAAAATAAAGTCCGACGATCCGGTGGTAAAGGCTATTGAGGCTAAACCTGGTGATATTCTTAAGATAACCAGGAATAGCCAGACTGCAGGGAAATTTATTACCTATCGTTTGGTATTAGAATAAATAAATGAAATAAATTTGGAATAACAATAATCTGTTTAGAATTTCTATGAATATATATTGATTATTTTTAGGAGGAGTTCAATGGTAAAAAATGCCTGGGGACTGGTTGATGCATTTTTTGATGAATATAATTTGGTGGATCACCATATAAAATCCTACAACGACTTTGTAAACCACCGCATACAAGATATAATTGATATAACTGAGCCTATAGTTCTGGAACAAGGAGAGTACTGCATCCAGACGGGTCAAGTGGAAATAAGGAAGCCTTATATAAAAGAAGCAGACGGCTCCAAGAGTAAGGTCTATCCAACCGAAGCCCGCCTTAGAAATCTTACTTACTCTGCCCACATGTATCTGGACATGGCCTTGATCAAGGGTGAAGAACAACCAGAGATGGAGAAGGTTTATATAGGTGAACTGCCGGTGATGCTCAAGTCCAACATCTGTCACCTCAATGGAGTTGGCTACCAGCAACTGGAACAAAACGGAGAAGACCCTCAGGATCCTGGAGGTTACTTCATAGTTAACGGCTCTGAGAGGGCTATTGTAACCATGGAAGAGATTGCACCCAACAAGATCATCCTGGAGAGAATCGGAGAGAAAGAGGACCGTAGAGCAAGGGCCATTGTAACCTCAATCAAGAGCGGTTTCAGAGCAAGAATAACTTTAGAATACCGCAAACCAAGGAAAAAAGGTGTTTTTTTACGGATATCATTCCCTTACGTACCTGGTGAGATACCTCTGGTGGTGTTACTCCGGGCACTAGGTTTAGAGAAGGATGTGGACCTGGTGGGTAGTGTTTCTGAAGAAAATGACATACAATTTCTTTTAATAGATGATATTCAGACCTCGGAGATTACGACAACCTACGATGCCATCAAATATATCGGTAACCGGGTGGCCAAAGGCATGACCGAGGAATACAGAATTAAAAGGGCGGAAGATGTTATTGACAGGTATTTATTACCTCATATAGGAGTCGAACCAGAATATCGGTCTGAAAAAGCCACATATCTGGCTGAAATGACAGAAATGCTTCTACAAGTTATTTTTGATGAACGCGAACCCCATGACAAGGATCACTACGCCAACAAGAGACTTCGTGTATCTGGAGATCTGATGGAGGACCTGTTTCGGGTGGCTTTCACCAGCTTGACTAGAGATATGACATACCAGTTGGAGAGAAGCCTGGCAAGGGGTAAAGAACCTTCGGTGAAGCAGGCAGTACGTTCCGACGTCCTGACTGAGAACATAAAGCACGCCATAGCCACTGGAAACTGGGTTGGAGGTCGTGCCGGAGTTAGCCAGCTACTGGACCGTACCAGTTACATGGGAACTTTATCCCACCTGAAACGGGTGGTTTCTCCTTTATCCAGAAGCCAACCCCATTTTGAGGCCAGAGATTTGCACCCCACCCAGTTTGGTAAGATATGTCCCAATGAAACCCCGGAGGGTCCAAACTGTGGATTGGTGAAGAATCTGGCAATACTGGCCAAGATATCAGAGGGTTCAGACCCACAAGAACTGGAAGATACCATCAAAAAGATGAAAATTATCGATCCAATCAAGCTTTGAAAGATAATTGGGAGTAAAAAGAGTTAAAGATTAATTTTATAACCAAATCTACTTATTGGGGGCAAATTAGTGAAAAAATGCAAGGTTTATATTAACGGGAAGCTAATTGGGACTTGTGATGACCCAGAAGGTTTTGTGGAAACTATTCGCCAAAAAAGAAGGGCTGGAGAGGTTTCTTACGAAACAAACGTAACTTACTATCCGGAAAACAATGAAATTTTCATATTCAATGATCCTGGACGTACAAGAAGACCTCTCATTGTGATGGAAAACGGTAATTCACTCTTAACCGATGATCACATGACCAAAGTAGCCAATGGTGATATTGCTTGGAATGACCTGGTGGATCAGGGTTGCATAGAGTACTTGGATGCTGAAGAAGAGGAGAACTCCTACATTGCCATGTTTGAGAATGAAATTAACAATTATCACACTCACCTAGAGATAGACCCAGCTACCATGCTTGGTATATGCGCGGGAATCATTCCCTATGCCAACCATAACTCCTCACCTAGAAACACTATGGAAGCAGGTATGACCAAGCAGGCCCTGGGACTTTACGTTTCTAACTACAACCTGAGAACTGACACCCGGGCTCACCTATTGCACCATCCTCAGGTTCCTATTGTCAAAACTAGAAGTATTGATGCCACTCGATATGATAAAAGGCCCTCCGGACAGAACTTTGTAGTGGCGGTGATGTCATACGAGGGATATAACATGGAAGATGCTCTCATTCTTAATAAGGCATCCATAGAACGAGGGCTCGCCAGATCATCATTTTTCAGGTCTTATGAGGCCTCCGAACGGAGATATCCAGGAGGACAGGAAGACAAATTTGAGGTACCAGAGAATATGGTAAGGGGCTACCGTTCCGATGAGGTTTATCGTAACTTGGATGAAGACGGCATTGTCAACCCAGAAGTTGAGGTAAAATCTGGTGATGTTTTGATTGGAAAGACATCACCACCCCGTTTCTTAGAAGAGATCGACGAATTCGGAACCGTGGCTGAAAGGCGAAGAGAAACTTCGGTAACAGTACGTCACGGCGAACACGGAGTAGTAGATGCAGTAATGCTCACAGAAACTGTTGAAGGCAGTAAATTGGCAAAAATAAGAGTAAGAGACCAGAGACAACCAGAATTCGGTGATAAATTCGCATCAAGGCACGGACAGAAAGGAGTTGTAGGTTTAATAGTTTCTCAGGAGAACATGCCCTTTACTGCAGAAGGAGTAGTACCAGATTTAATCATAAACCCCCATGCAATCCCTTCCAGGATGTCTGTGGGTCAAGTTCTGGAGATGTTAGCGGGTAAGGCCGGCAGTCTAGAGGGAAAAAGGATGGATGGAACTCCTTTCAGTGGAAATCATGAACTGGAGATAATGGAACAATTAAAAGAAAATGGCTTCGAAACCGCCGGCAGAGAATCCCTCCATAATGGGATTACTGGGGAGAGAATAGAGGCCGAAATATTCGTGGGAGTGGCCTACTACCAGAAACTCCATCATATGACCTCAGACAAGGTCTATGCACGTTCTAGAGGACCGGTGCAAGTGTTAACCAGACAACCCACCGAGGGAAGAGCAAGAGAAGGTGGACTAAGGTTTGGAGAGATGGAAAGGGACTGTCTCATTGCTCACGGGGCTGCACTTGCACTTAAAGAGAGACTTTTAGATGAATCAGATAAATACGAAGCGATCGTGTGCCTATGTGGAATGATCGCTATATACGACAGGACCAGGGATAAAAAATACTGTCCTATCTGCGGAGATTCGGACAGCTTCCCTGTGGAAATTTCATACGCATTTAAACTATTACTGGACGAACTCAAGAGTTTGTGTATATTCCCAAAACTGGTTCTTGAAGATAAAGCATAAGGCTTAATAAGGGTCTAATTAACAAGAGGAGAGAGTGAACTTGAAAGGAATTTTAAAGAAGATCGAAAAGATCAACTTTGGCCTGCTATCCCCGGATAACATCCGGAAAATGTCCGTCACCAAAATCGCGACACCTGATACCTATGATGAAGATGGATACCCCATAGAGGCGGGTTTAATGGACCCCCATCTGGGGGTTATAGATCCCGGTCTGCGCTGCCGGTCATGTGGTTCCAAGGGAGGAGACTGCCAGGGTCACTTCGGTCATATCAACTTGGCCAGACCAGTGGTTCATGTGGGATTCGCAGACACCATCCACAAAATACTCCGGTCTACGTGTAGTGAATGTGGAAGGGTTCTTTTAACCGAGACTGAAATCACTGATTATAGAGAGAGAATTGAATCCCGCTTGAAAAATGAGGAAAGTATCACTGCACTGGTGAAGGAGGTTTACACCACAGCACGCCGAGACAAGTGTCCTCACTGTGAAGAGGAACAGGTAGATATCAAAATTGATAAACCAGTGTCTATTGTAGAGGGAAACTACAAATTAACCCCCAGTGAAGTTAGAGAACGGCTGGAGAAAATTCCTGAAGAGGATTACTTATTTGTAGGCATAAACTCAGATGTGGCCTCGCCAGAATGGATGGTACTAACAGTTCTCCCAGTACCTCCCGTTACCGTAAGGCCATCGATAACTCTAGAAACGGGGGAACGTTCAGAGGATGATTTAACCCACAAACTGGTGGACATCCTCCGAATAAATCAGCGTTTGAAGGAAAACATGGAGGCTGGAGCACCTCAATTAATTGTAGAGGACCTATGGGAGCTTTTACAGTATCATGTCACCACTTACTTTGACAACGAGGCTTCAGGAGTACCTCCTGCCAGGCATCGCTCTGGAAGGCCCCTTAAAACCCTTGCTCAGCGCCTTAAAGGTAAAGAAGGGCGTTTCAGGAGCAATCTTTCTGGTAAAAGGGTTAATTTTTCCGCAAGGACCGTTATATCTCCTGACCCCAACATAAGCATTAATGAGGTGGGAGTGCCGGAGATGATCGCCACGGAAGTTACAGTTCCGATATACGTCACCGAGTGGAACATGGAGGACATGAAAAAATACATTCTTAATGGCCCTAATAAACATCCCGGAGCTAACTATGTTATCCGGCCCGATGAAAGGAAGATTAGGGTATATGATGAGACTAAAGAGACCATAATCGAGAAATTAGAGCCAGGTTTTATAGTAGAACGGCACCTCATGAATGGGGACATTGTGCTCTTTAACAGGCAGCCATCATTGCACCGTATGTCAATGATGGCCCATGAAGTTAAGGTTCTGCCATATAAAACATTCAGACTAAACCTCTGCGTCTGCCCACCATACAATGCTGACTTTGATGGGGATGAAATGAACATGCACATCTTTCAAACTGAAGAATCCAGGGCAGAGGCCAAATCCCTCATGAGGGTTCAAGAACACATCTTATCACCCCGTTTTGGAGGGCCCATAATCGGAGGAATACATGATCACATATCTGGAGCATACCTCTTAACTAGGGAAGGATCCACATTCCGGGAGGATGAAGTATTCCAAATGCTAAAAAAATCCGACATTCCACTCCCTAAAAAGAAAAACCAGGACTGGACTGGTAAAGAAATATTCAGCCTTCTTTTACCCAAAAACTTGAACATGGTCTACAAGGCAGAAATCTGTCGTAATTGTGATGAATGCATAAGGGAAGATTGTAAAAATGATGCTTATGTAGTAATTGAGAATGGTGAGCTTAAATCTGGGGCCATGGATGAGAAAGCATACGGCGCATTCTCAGGCAAAATTCTAGACTCTGTAGTTAAGGAATATGGCACAGACAAGGCTAGAGAATTCTTGGATTCCGCCACTAAACTTGCAATCTCAAGTATCATGAGAAGAGGGTTCACCACCAGCACCGCTGACGAAGAAATACCTAGAGAAGCCCAGGATCGTATCCAAGAACTGCTCATTAAGGCTGAAGAAAAGGTAGAAAAGCTTATTGAAGCCTACCGCAACGAAGAACTGGAATCATTACCTGGACGTAGCCTAAGGGAAACCCTGGAGATGAAGATCATGCAGGTACTGGGGGAAGCCAGAGACAAGTCTGGTGAAATCGCTGAAAGTTACTTTGGAATGGATAACCATGCTGTAATAATGGCCTTAACCGGTGCTCGAGGATCTATGCTTAACTTAACCCAGATTGCAGCATGTGTAGGTCAGCAATCTGTTCGTGGTGGTAGGATCGAAAGAGGTTACAGTAAAAGAACACTTCCTCACTTCCAGGAAGGTGAATTAGGTGCTAAAGCCAGCGGATTTGTACATTCCAGTTATAAAACAGGACTAGACCCATTGGAATTCTTCTTCCACGCAATGGGAGGACGTGAAGGTCTGGTAGATACAGCAATTCGAACTGCACAGAGTGGTTACATGCAACGCCGATTGGTGAACGCACTCCAGGATCTGAGTGTTAAAACCGACGGAACAGTGAGAGACAACCGAGGAGTAATTATTCAAACTCACTACGGTGAAGATGGGGTTGACCCTGCCAAGAGTGACTACGGAAAAGTGGTTGATATTGACCGTTTAATTGAAGAAATGCGCATCAAGGCTAAGGCAGGTAAATAATTGACTAATAGATTTTTATCCTATGGACTCGAATAAAGAGTAAGGTGGTTTTGTGGACATTGAGAAGGTTGAAAAGGTGATTAAGAAGAAGAGGGCTAATTTCCCTGAGAAACTCATCCAGGAAATAGCTGAATCTGCAGAGAGACATAATCTAAGCAGTAAAGAACTCGATGAACTGGTGAAAGAGATCAAAAAGGCCTATAATCGGGCTGAAGTGGAGTCTGGTGAGGCTGTGGGAACTGTAGCTGCTCAATCAGTGGGAGAACCAGGTACCCAGATGACCATGCGTACTTTCCACTACGCAGGGGTGGCTGAGCTCAACGTTACCCTAGGATTGCCCCGACTAATTGAGATCGTGGATGCCAGGAAGAAAATATCCACCCCCACCATGGCTATATATTTTCAAGAAGATTATGCAGGTGATGAGGAGTTTGTCCGAACCATCGCCAATAGAATAGGTAAGATAACCCTAAACGACATCCTTAAAGACTTCAATGTTAACTATGCCAATATGAGTTTGTCCATAGAAATTGATGAAGACCAAGTTAAAGAAAAACGTCTGAATTATGATGAAGTCCTGGCCAAGATTGAAAAAGCTTTTAAACGGGTGGAAATAAATAAAAATCTGCTCACTTTTGAACCTACAATTTCTGATCCTATACACGCCATTAGGGAATTACGACTTTTAGCGGATAAAGTTCATGATCTGCAGATAAGCGGTATTAAGAACATAGGAAAGGTCGTGATCAGGAAGGAAGATCAGGAATGGGTTATACACACTGAGGGTTCGAACCTGGGAGCAGTCCTAAAAATGGAAGGTGTTGATAAGACCCGAACCACTACCAATGACATCCATGAAGTAGAAAAGGTTCTAGGAATAGAAGCGGCCCGTAATTCCATAATCCATGAGGCCCAGACCACTATGGAAGAGCAGGGACTAACCGTGGATGTGCGACACATCATGCTGGTGGCGGATATGATGACCAGTGATGGTATTGTGAAATCCATAGGCAGACACGGCATTAGCGGTGAAAAGGCCAGTGTTCTGGCCAGGGCATCATTTGAGGAAACGGGTAAGCATCTCTTAAGGGCTAGCATCAGAGGTGAAGTGGACCATCTCACCGGCATTATCGAAAACATTATAATAGGTCAGCCAATACCACTGGGAACAGGATCAGTTGGCGTGGTCATGAAACAGAAAGACTAGGAGGCAGTAGATGGACTTAGATAGAGGGATTCGAGTTGCTGTTGATACGGGAAATGTTACATTGGGATCCAGTAAATCAATCCAGGCATTGAAGCTTGGAAGGGGAAAACTGGTTATCATGGCTGGTAATTGTCCGGATGAGGTAGAAAAAGACGTGATGCTTTACTCACGACTATCTGAAATCCCTGTTTACATTTACGATGGTAGCAGCGTGGAATTAGGGTCAGTGTGTGGTAAACCGTTCACCGTGGTAACAATGATAGTCAACGATCCTGGTGATTCCTCCATACTGGAGATAGTGGGGTAGTTATGTGACCATCAAATTCAACACCCACGAGATAAGGTACATTGCCCTCTTCGAGAGCATGACCGGAGCCACAGTGAAGGACTGCTTGGTGGATGATGAAAACGGCAAGATCACCTTCCTGGTTAAAAGAGGAGATATGGGACTTGCTATAGGAAAAAGAGGAAGTACCGTCACTAAAGTCCAGAAAACAGTTGATAAAGGAGTGGAAGTTGTCGAACACTCCGATGACCCTGTTGAATTCATAGCAAACGTAATAGCACCCGCCAAGATGAGGAGCATACGCATACTCCAAAAGGAAAACGGTGAAAAAATAGCTACATTAGAAGCTGATTCAAGGAACAAGAGGACTGCCATTGGAAAAGGAGGCCAGAACATTGAAAGGGCCCGCATATTAGCCAAGAGGCAGCACAATATAAATAATATCATCATAAAATAGTAAAAAACCAGAACATATCGGATGTAATTTTAACATATATAGTAATATTAATCATAACGAGGAGGAATTTCATTTGCCAGGATTATTCGCAGCAAAAAAGTTAAAAAAGAACCGACAGAACTTTCGATGGAAAGATACACACTACAAACGTAAAGAACTACGTTTAGATATTAAGGCCGACCCATTAGGGGGTGCACCCCAAGCCAGAGGAATTGTAATTGAAAAAGTTGGAATTGAGGCTAAACAGCCCAACTCTGCTATCAGGAAGTGTGTACGAGTACAACTCATAAAAAACGGTAAACAACTCACTGCATTCACTCCAGGAGACGGTGCAATCGGTTTCATCGATGAACACGATGAAGTGGTAATTGAAGGAATCGGCGGACCTTCTGGAAGGTCCATGGGAGACATTCCCGGAGTACGTTGGAAGGTTACAAAGGTAAACAACGTTGCACTGGAAGAAATGGTCAAAGGCAAGATAGAGAAACCTGTGAGGTAATGATATGAGCTTCAAAGTCTTCGATAATTGGGAATTAGGCGAAGTTAAAGTGGAAGACCTAGGCTTGGCCAACTACATTAGCCTAGATGAAATAATAGTCCCCCACACCATGGGGAGGCACGTAAAGAGACAGTTTGCCAAATCTAGAGTATCTATAGTGGAAAGATTGATGAACAAAATCATGCGGACAGAAAGAAACTCTGGGAAAAAAAATAAATCATACAATATAGTGAAGGAGTCCTTCACCATTATAAACCAGCGCACCAAAGAAAATCCTGTCCAGGCACTGGTTAAAGCCGTGGAAAACACCGCTCCCAGGGAAGAAACAACCCGTATCAAGTACGGTGGAATAGGATACCAAGTTGCCGTGGACATAGCTCCTCAACGCCGAGTGGACCTGGCCCTGGGATTCATAACCAAGGGAGCTATGCAATCAGCATTCAAACGTAAAAAATCCGCCGGAGAATGCTTGGCTGAAGAACTATTACTGGCAGCCGAGTACGACACCCGAAGCTTTTCTATACAGAAAAAAGAGGAGAAAGAGCGAGTGGCACGGTCCGCTCATTAAGGATAGAAACCGCCGAAATTCATTAATCATAATTATTTAGGTGATTGTGTTGAGCAGACGAACTAAAATGATCAACAAGATCAAGGAGTTGATGTACGAGCCGGACTACATCCGGAACATCGGTATCGTGGCCCACATTGACCACGGTAAAACCACCCTCTCCGACAACTTACTCGCAGGAGCTGGGATGATATCTTCAGAAATGGCTGGAGACCAGCTATACCTTGATTTTGACGAACAAGAACAGGCTAGAGGGATCACCATCGACGCAGCTAACGTATCTATGGTGCACAAATACAAGGAAGATGAATACTTGATCAACCTTATTGACACACCCGGGCACGTTGACTTCGGAGGAGATGTTACACGCGCCATGCGTGCAGTTGATGGTGCAGTGGTAGTTGTATGTGCCGTAGAAGGTATCATGCCCCAAACTGAAACCGTGCTACGTCAGGCCCTTAAGGAAAATGTCCGTCCGGTTCTCTTCATCAATAAAGTGGACCGGCTAATAAACGAGCTTAAATTAGACTCACAGGAACTGCAGCAACGCTTCATAAAGATCATAGCCAACGCTAACAAGCTCATCAGCAACATGGCACCTAAGAAGCTCAAAAAAGAATGGCAGGTACGGGTGGAAGAAGGCAGCGTGGCCTTCGGTTCAGCCTACAACAATTGGGCCATCAACACGGACATCATGCAGAAGACAGGCATCACCTTCAAGGACATCCTAGACTACTGCAACCAGGAAAACCAGAAAGAACTGGCCCAAAAGGTTCCACTATCCGAAGTACTCTTGGGAATGGTGGTTGAGCACCTGCCCAGCCCCAACATTTCCCAACCATACCGGGTGCCCAACATCTGGTCCGGAGACATCGAGAGCGAAGAAGGTCAAGGCATGATCAAAACCGACCCCGACGGACCACTGGCCGTAATGGTAACAGACGTGAGCATAGACAAGCACGCTGGAGAAATAGCCACAGGCCGAGTTTACGGAGGGACTCTAGAGAAAGGAAGCGAAATATTCTTTGTAGGATCACATGGAAAAGCCCGAACCCAACAAGTGGGAGTGTACTTCGGACCGGAACGGGTTAACACAGATCGGGTCCCAGCAGGTAACATTGTGGCCATAACTGGAGCCAGGAACGCAGTAGCTGGGGAAACCATTTGTGGCATTGATCGGAAGATCAAAGCCTTCGAAGGATTGGAGCACATCTCAGAACCCGTGGTCACCGTGGCTGTAGAAGCCAAAAACACCAAAGACTTACCGAAACTCATTGAGGTGTTAAGACAGATTGGAAAAGAGGACCCCACCGTTAAGATGCAGATCAACGAGGAAACCGGTGAGCATCTGGTGGCAGGAATGGGTGAACTTCACCTAGAGATCATCACCTACCGGATCAATGAGAAGGGAGTGGAAATCGAAACATCCGAGCCCATCGTGGTTTACAGAGAAACCATCGCTGGCAAAGCCGGACCAGTGGAAGGCAAATCCCCTAACAAGCACAACAGGTTCTACATAGAAATCGAACCCCTTAATGAATCAGTCTACAATGCCATAGTAGATGGAGATATTAAGGAAGGACGTGTTAAAGGGAAAGAAACCGCCATTAAGTTCATGGAAGTCGGTCTGGTGAAGCAAGAAGCCCGAAAAGTTTGGGATGTCTACGATAAGAGTCTGTTCATCAACATGACCCGTGGTATCCAATACCTTGATGAAATCAAGGAATTACTCCTGGAAGGATTCGAAAGTGCCATGGACGACGGTCCCATAGCCAGGGAAAGGGTCATAGGCATAAAAATCAAGCTCATGGATGCCAAGATCCACGAAGATGCCGTGCACAGGGGCCCCGCCCAAGTAATACCCGCCATCAGAAAGGCTGTTTATGGGGCTATAATGCTGGCCAAACCCACCTTGCTAGAACCCATACAAAAGGTATTTATCAACGTACCCCAAGATTATATGGGATCATCTACAAGAGAGATCCAGAACCGAAGGGGGCAAATCATGAACATGCTCCAGGAAGGAGACATGGTTACAGTGGAATCTAAAGTACCCGTAGCTGAAATGTTCGGATTTGCAGGAGACATAAGATCCGCCGCTGAAGGGCGATGTCTTTGGTCCACAGAGAACGCTGGATTCGAAAGACTACCTAAAGAACTTCAAAATAAAATAATAAGAGAAATCAGACAGCGTAAAGGCTTAAGTGACCAGCCATATGGTCCGGACCATTATTTGGGCTGAACTAGATCAAACCCCATAATTAAGCATTAAATATGTGATTAATAAAAGAAAGCAACACGCTCTATAAAACTAATTGATGATTGTTAATGGAGGAATATTATATGGCTAAAAAGAAAGAACACATGAATTTGGCGTTCATCGGACACGTTGACCATGGTAAATCCACTCTAGTGGGACACCTTCTGCTTCAAGCAGGAGTTATAGCTGAAAAACAGCTATCTAAAGGGGAAGACAAATTCCGATTCGTCATGGACAAATTGACAGAAGAAAGAGAAAGAGGAGTAACCATCGACCTGGCCCACGCCCGTTTCGACACTCCCAAATACGAATTCACCATTGTGGACTGTCCTGGTCATCGGGACTTCGTTAAAAACATGATCACCGGTGCATCCCAAGCTGATGCCGCAGTATTAGTGGTTGCAATTGACGATGGTGTAATGCCCCAGACCAAGGAACACGCTTTCCTAGCAAGGACCTTGGGAATTAACCAGTTAATCATTGCAATTAACAAGATGGACCTGGTTAAGTATGACAAAGAAAAATTCGACGCACTCAAAGAGGAAGTTTCCGACCTCATCAAGACTGTGGCCTACAAGCCCAGCGAGATCAACTTCATACCTCTCTCCGCATTCGAGGGAGACAACATAACTGAATTATCCGATAACACCCCCTGGTACAAAGGCCCTACTCTAGTCAAAGCTCTGGACGAATTCACCGCTCCAGAAAAACCAACCGAACTACCACTAAGATTACCTGTACAGGATGTTTACTCCATCACTGGTGTGGGAACCGTGCCTGTGGGCAGAGTGGAAACTGGAGTCATGAAGAAGGCGGATAACGTTATCTTCGAACCCCCAGGTGTAAGCGGAGAAGTTAAATCCATCGAAATGCACCACGAAATGCTCGAACAAGCTGAACCTGGTGATAACGTCGGTTTTAACGTCCGTGGAGTTGGAAAGAATGACATCCGCCGTGGAGACGTGGCCGGTCACACCAGCAACCCTCCAACCGTGGCCAAGGAATTTACTGCACAGATTGTGGTCCTACAGCACCCAGGTGTAATCACGGTGGGTTACACCCCTGTATTCCACTGCCACACCGCCCAGGTAGCCTGCACTTTCATGGAACTCCAGAAAAAACTGGATCCAGCCACTGGTCAGGTTAAAGAGGAAAATCCTGACTTCTTGAAGACCGGAGACGCTGCATTTGTAGTAGTCAAACCCACAAAGCCCATGGTCATCGAGAAGATCAAGGATATACCCCACATGGGCCGATTCGCCATCCGCGATATGGGTCAGACTGTGGCTGCTGGTATGTGCATCGACTTGGTGCCAGCAAAATAAAATTGCCATAGATCTAACAGAAGGTAAGCTGGAATCTCCCAGTTTATAACACCTTCTCTTTCTTTTTAATGGAGGATAAAAATTATGAACAAAGCTAGAATCAAACTCACCGGCACCGACCCAGAAAAACTGGCCTATGTTTGCGACCAGCTCAAAAGGATCGCCGAAAGAACCGGTGTAGACCTATCCGGACCCATACCCCTACCCACCAAGAAACTGGTAGTACCCACCCGGAAATCACCCGACGGTGAAGGAAAAGCCACTTGGGAAAAATGGGAACTCCGCATCCACAAACGCCTAGTAGGGATCGAAGCTGATGAACGGGCCATGCGCCAGGTCATGAAGGTTAACGTACCCGACAATGTAAGCATCGAAATCGAACTACGCAGTTAAAACTATTGTAAAAATTGGCTGAAATTACAGCTCAAAAAAAATAAAAAAATAATAAATTATACATACTCTTTTTGCCGGGATAGCCTAGCCAGGTAAGGCGCGGGACTTGAGATCCCGTGGAGCATTGCTCCGCCTGGGTTCAAATCCCAGTCCCGGCGCTGAAACCTAAAAAAAAGTTTTAATCTAAATTGTTATTTTAAAAAATTTAATCAACCTTTTTAAAGGGTTAAATAATCCTAGACTATTACCATGATATACACCGAGTAAAAAAAGATTATTATAGTGTTTTATGATTAATAATTTATCTATGAAATTCTTTATAATTAAAGAAGTGATCAACCATAAAGTCTAACAAATCTAAAGCATTAGTTTTAAGTGGAGGTGGTATCACAGGCATCGCTTGGGAATTAGGGGTTTTCATGGGATTAAAGGATGGTGGAGCTAATCTGACCGATGCTGAACTCGTCGTGGGGACCTCGGCAGGTTCTAGTATCGGAGCTCAAATCACCAGCAGCCTCAGTCTAGAAGAACTATACAACTTCCAGCTCAAACCGATGGAGGCGACAAAAGAAAGGCCGACGGAGTTTGAGGTAGCAAAATTTCGTCAGATGATGGCTGCTGCGATTATGAGCTCTCCTGATGCTCAGACTGCAAGAGCACGTATCGGAGAAGCGGCTTTATCAGCTGAAACTATGTCTGAGGAAGATCGAATGGATCTCATGGCATATCAACTGCCAGAACATGAATGGAGTAAAGAAACAAAACTCGTAACAAACGTAGTTGATGCAGAGAATGGTGAGTGGACCACCTTTGACCGTGATTCAGGAGTGTCTCTATTACTCGCAGTGGCCGCTAGTTCGGCGGTTCCCGGGGTTTATCCGCCAACCACAATTAACGGCCGCAGGTATATCGATGGGGGCATGAGTTCCGGTACTAACTCCGACCTGGCCAAGGGTCAGGATCTGGTTCTTATCCTGGTTGCCGAGCCAACCATGATTTCAACGCCTATTGGGCCGACCATGCATCGTATAGCTTTCGAAGGGGAATTAAAAGAACTGAAAGAAGCTGGAGCCCAAGTCATGGTCATCACACCCGATGAAGTATCCTTGGAAGCCAAAGGGCCCAATCCATTAAACGCCAGACAAAGTAGTGCTTCAGCCAAAGCAGGACGTGAACAGGGAAGAAAACTAGCCAAAGAGGTGAAGAAATTCTGGGAATAATCAACAAATAGAGTGGTGTAAGGCTATTAAAAATTTAATAAAGAAAGAATAAGAATCATTAATGGTTATATAACGGAAATTAGAAAGATTAAGTCAATACTGGATTGCAAGTATTTTTTTCTTTGAACGTAATAGCAGTTGACTTCCTATTTAGCTGCTGCTGCCAAGCTATCTGTTAACTGGCCGTGCCGTGGTACTTGTTAATAGGTGTAAGGGGAATAATGATCTTTATAGTTGTTCTATGGATTTACGGTTGCATAATTAATGGCTATACTTTAATTTCATTCTAAAGAATAGATCAGTTTCAGCTCTTTAGATATGGATCAAGAAACTTTTAATGTTATTTCCTTATTTATTGGGAGGATTTTTTTGCTGTTTTATCAAACAGAATATTTATCGTTTTACCAAAATGTTCTCTATTAACATTAGGTGATACAGGGCTATGCCCATGTATATGGGGATGTACTTCTTTACCAGAATTTCAATTATTAGATTTGGCTTAACACTGTAAGCAGGGATTATATTTTCATCACCGCTGAAAAACCATGGTTGGCGGTTTGTTGTGGATGCTGCCATACGAAATGCTTCTAATAACTCAAAAGCACCATTAATATCAGTTATTTCTCGGAGAGCCTTTCTCTTGAATTCTGAAGTACCTATGTAATGGTACATTAGATTTCCCAAAGGCCATCAAAATAACGAATTCAAGATCTGAACTCTTTAATACTTTCGAGGTGGGTTTAGGAATTCCTTAGCAGCAGCTCCCCAGGGAGTTGGCGGAGAAATACAGATCCATCTGCTGCAGCATAAAGCCCACATTGGTCAAATATCCTTCTTTGGCTTGGGAGAACACGGCGATATAATGCGGAGCCTTTTTCATCATCATCCTCTTAACATCTCCCGATGATAAAATCTTCAGTTCGGTTTCTATCATTGTAAAGAGGTCCTAAAGTCTTTAAATGCTCATTAAACTCATTAAGCTTGTCTTCGTTTAGCGGTGTTAAATTGTAGTTTCGAATTGACTTTCGTTTGAATATAGCCTGGTAATAATCAGTCTTTTCCATGTTACTTCCTTTATGTTTTTATTAATAAATTTTCATCATTCTCTTTATCTCAATTAAATTTGATTTTCTTTTTTCTCTAATTTTTATACCTAAATCTATATTTGTTAATTTAATTTTTAAAAATTTTTTAATATTCACGCAACAAATATTATAATTAGAGATATTTTAGGGGGTGTAACTTATGCGGTCTATATGGTCAGGCTATCTATCGTTTGGAACTATTCTTATCCCAGTCCGGTCCTATGCTGCTAGTGAAAACCTTCATGTAGGTTTTCATTTGGTGCATAAAACTGACTGTGGTCGGGTTCGCTATAAGAAGGTGTGTGAAAAAGACGGTGAAGAACTTAAAGGCGAAGACATAGTCAAGGCCTATTTCATTGCTGGAGAGTGTTTAAAATTTACTGATGAGGAGATTGAATCCCTAAAACCGCTGGATAAGAAGATAATGGAAATTAAGGGGTTTTGTAAGTTCAAGGAAATACCAACCGTGGCTATGAGTCGTCCCTATTACCTGGGCACTGGAAAAATTCAGAAAGGGGGCATGGGAGGGGAGAGTTTCCAGTTGTTGAAGAAGGCCATGGAAAAAAGTGGTAAAGTTGCGGTGATCAAGTGGGTATCCCGCACTAATGAGTATCTGGGTATCTTAGAATCTTATGAAAAAGGTTTCTTACTCAAACAACTCCTCTATGAAGAACAGGTGCGATCGATGGATCAGATAGAGGTGGCTGGGAGTGAGGTTGACCAAGAACTGCTAGAAATGGGCTTACTTGCAGTTAAAAAAATGAGCTTTGATTTTGACTGGAGTCAGTATAACGAGACCTACACACAAGAAGTGAGGAAGCTAATTGAGAAGAAGGCCCTGGGCGAAGAAATAGAAGTAAGTGAGGTAAAACTGGCGGAAACCATGTCTCTGGAAGCGGAACTGGAAAAGATGCTGGGTGATATTTAATGATCGAGCCTATGCTGGCCCAACTCACTCGCTCTCCACTGGATCTCAGGGGGACTTGGCTAATAGAACCCAAATATGATGGAGAAAGAATAATAGCCGAAGGCAAGGATGAAAAGATCAATTTATGGACACGACGGCATGTTCAGGCCTCCCACAAATTCCCGGAAATTGTTGAAGCTTTAGAAGAGCTCTATAGCGATGATTGGGTGTTGGATGGGGAATTAACCGTGGGAGGAGGATTTCGCCAACTATTAAAGCGCAATGTGGAAGATCCCTTCAAAATAAAGATTTTATCCAAAAAGATACCTGCAGCATATAATGTATTTGATATTTTAAGATGGGAGGGAAAAGATCTTTTAACTAAACCCTTAATAGAGCGTAAGAGTATCTTGCTTAAGGTATTACAGGTCAATGGACGATTAAAACTAGTCCCTTTCATGGAGACCCATAGTTCCACGGTGGAGACGGTTTTTCAGGATCATGTACGTAAGGGTTATGAGGGAGTAATCCTCAAAGATGCCTACTCTTCATATGATGTGGGTAAAAGGTCTGGAAGCTGGATAAAAATAAAAAGAGAAGACACCGTTGATGTTCATGTTATAGGGGCTACTTACAGCACTGGCAGCCTGCCTTTTGGCGCCCTAATGATGGAGAGGAATGGCAGATATTTTGGAAAGGTTGGCACCGGGTTCAGTGACCAGGATCGAAAAGATATTTTAAAGATTCTAGAAGATAATCAGGGTCCTCTCCAAGTGGAAGTTCCCGGGGATGTAAAAGAAGAGATATTGATTACTAGCAAGCCCTTATTGGCAGAGATCAGGGTTAATGAAATATATCATGGTTCTCCCCGGGCTCCGGTTTGGGTTAGGTTTAGATGGGAATGAATTTTTAGTATTTCATAGAATCTGTTACGCAGAATTCTTTATCTTGCGCTGCTTACATATTTCTTTATAAATTCTAACACAGCTAATACTTTTTTATGGAATTTTATCATCCCAATAACACCTTGGTGAAGTAACCGATTACCAATCCACCAAGGGCACCGACGAACAATATGGGTCCATGAGCCGGGTTATGATGGTTGAGGGAATAGAGAGACCAATACCTAAGATAAACCCACTTATAATGGTATTTAAGGCAAAAGAAGGTTATGAACGATCAATCCTAATATGAAAATGGTCCACGAAGCTGCTGGCAATGGCTCCCATTCTTCAATCCTTTCTCAAATTTCATGGGCACGATCACTAAAGCGGAGAACGACCAAATATTAAACCAGATATCACACCCAGAGTAACAGCATCCATAAAAATTCACCCCATAAAAATTATATCTTCTAAGTTAATTAATATAAAATAAGTAAATACACATATGCCGGGGTAGTCTAGTCAGGTAAGGCGCAGGATTCGAAATCCTGTTGAGCATCCGCTCGTCCTGGGTTCAAATCCCAGTCCCGGCGTTCAATCTTTAAATTAACCATATCTAAAAAGTTTGATGCCCATTCTCCGGAATTGTTTTCTTAATCCATAATAAAAAATTCAAAACAGGCATCCCGGTGTCTATGAGCATTATATCATCACCACCACTAAGTAGCAGTTGCATACATGAGTATTAATCTCGTGTATTCATTGAAAAACTTCCATCATATCATCTTCATATCTTTAATTGCTTCAAAATTTGATTTCTATCAATATTAAATGGAATGCATCTTCATGGATAACTAATTGTTCATTTAGTAACATTTAGATATCTTAACATTTTAAAGGATAAATTTGATCACTTATAAAGGTTTTTTTATTGACAGCAGGGTAATAGTCCACAAAAAATAATAATCCAAAAGTAATTAACAAATGGGGCACTTAATAATAGAGAGAGGTTTGTCATGGAAGTAATTGAGAAAAAGATTGAAGAGGCAAAAGTGGCTTATATCTCCTATAAAGGCATTTATGAAGAGATTCCAAACCTCATGCAGAAAGTAGCACAATGGGTTATAAATAAAGGTCTTCAAATGACTGGTAGGGTTTATGGAACTTACTATAACAGTCCTGAAGATACGCCCGAAGAAGACCTGCAATATGAGATAGGGTTTTCATTCACTGGCAACGCAGAACCAGAAGGTAAAATAAGAATTAAGGAAATACCCGAGCACATGGTCCTTGCTGCCATGCACAAGGGGCCATATACTAAAGTAGGACCCGTGATTCACGATGTTGTGAATTATGCAGTAAAAAATGGCTACGACATTGTGGGGCCTGTCACTGAAGTATATCTTAACGATCCTATGGAAGTTCCAGAGAGTGAACTGCTCACTGAAGTGCAATTCCCAGTGATAAAAAGATAAAATATCAAATAAAATATTTATTACAGAAATCTTTTTTTATTGACTATTTCATGTTCTTTAAGATAATGGAGGGATCACTGAAACCCTAGGATACCTTGATTTGGGCATAATTATGGCAAGTATTTAACTAATCAATTCACATACTAAGATATTGTTCGGTATACTCTATTGAATTTTAAAAAAATTATGCCCTGTGATAGATTCTCAAAAATCAATGTTTGCCTAGTTTATAGAGTGTATTCAACCAAAATAATTACTATAAAGGTTTATTAAATAATATGGTTTGGAGGAAAAAATGCGTAATCTTGAGAAAATAGGCTCATTTAAAGAATATTTACCCATTAGAAGAAGTTCAGGTTCCAAGAAAGTTGCTTTGTTAGTAGACGGTCCTAACATGCTTCGGAAGGAATTTGGTCTTAATTTGGATTTAGTAAAAGAAATGATAGATGAATATGGAAAAATAAAGGTAGGAAAGGTTTTTTTAAACCAATATGCTTCTGATAAGCTCATTGAAGCCATAGTGAACCAGGGTTTCTCACCCATCATAGTAGCAGGCGATATTGATGTTCAAATGGCTGTTGAGGCATTCGAGGCCATTCACAACCCTCATATTGATGTAATTGCTCTGATGACTCGTAACACTGACTTTTTACCATTAATAAACAGTGCTAAGGAAAAAGGGAAGGAAACGATGGTAATTGGAGCCGAGCCCGGTTTCAGTATAGCCCTAAAAAACTCGGCAGATAATACCATAGTCCTGAAACCCCACTCCCAAAAAATAAATTACCCACAGGGAACTGTGTAAGATAGTTAATTTTCTATATAAATGTTTTTCATGAAAATTTAATATCTAATGGTTTAATCTACCATTTCGTGGAATTCGGCAATTATTTCAGCAATTGAACTAACAATGTAATGGATCTGCTCCTGTTTGAATCCATAGGTACTGCATTTGAACCACTGGGTCTGTCCCCTTTTTATACCCACAATATTCCTCTTTTTAAGCTCTTCGTAAAGGAAAAATCCTCGACGGGGATGTTTATCTGCTATCCTATGAAATATAGGAGTTTCAAACCGTACTAAGTCGTGTTCTTTTGGACGCACACCAACCTGGTTCACTCCATTAATTTTCTCCATTTCAGAAACAAAATATCGGGTTTTTTCAACTTCCACATCCCATCTCTTCACACGATCTATTATATATGGTAGCGAGGCCATTAATGTTGCGACTGGGGCACCTCTGCTGGTGCAGCCAAGCATCTCCACTTCCTTTAACAAGTGTCGATTGGATTTTTTTAGCACCAGATCTGCCCATTCTTCTTTTACACCTAATACCCCTATGGGGCCACTAGCTGCCATGCTCTTGTGACCGCTTCCCACCACAAAATCGGCATTCAGTTCCCTGGCATCTATAGGCATCCTACCCATGGAGTATGCACAGTTTAAAAGGAAAGGAACGCCCATATCATGGGCAATTTTTCCCACTGCCCGGGCATTGGTAAGGTTCCCGTAGTTACCATCCACATGGGTTAAAAGAACCAGGCTTACATCTTCTCCTCGGTCACATAATTCATCCATAACTTCCAAGTAACCTTCTGGCTCAATCCTGTATTCAGGGGCACCGCTGCTGGGAACCTCCACCATATTGAGCCCGCAGCGTTCAATGGCCAAGTGCGTGGTGTAGTGTGCATTCCCATCCACCAAAATAGTATCTCCTGGCCTGCAAAGTGCATGCATAATGGCAAATTTACCTTCTCTGGCCCCATGAACTGTTCTGGCATGATCAACATTGATAAAACTGGCCAAATCCTCCAAAAATCCCTGGATTGATGGTTTGGTTATCTGATCCAGCCGGCCTGCACAGTAATCGCAGACGCTGTAACCATCCGAGAATTCATAAAGGGCTTTCCTGGATTCTGGGGGCAGTACTCCACCTCTCTGAAGAGGGTTGAGGTTTAAATTGTCCCTTTCCACGTGTCGATTGAGTCCATAATCCTGACATTCCATTCATTTCACCATATGCTAATAATGAATAAAATTAAGTTTCAATTTATCTTATTTTGTTCACCATAATTTAACTTTGGTTATTTACTTAAAGTGCGAATTAATGATAAAGATAGAAAAACAGATATTTACCTAAATATTTAACATCAATACTATAACACTTTCTCCATATTTTTATGGTGTTGTGGTTGGTAATTGTTAATCCAGAATGCCTTTTCTTTAATGCTATCCTAACCATCTTTTCAGGATCAAGAAATGGTTAAAAAAAAATCTATTATTCTAAAAAACAGATGATAAGAGGCATAGAAACGATTTAAAAAAAATTTTGGAATAGGTGGGCCTATTCCAAAATTTCCATATTTTTATTAGTTTTTTCAATAGATTTATCTGGATCCTCTTCCATTTCAAGCATGGAGCGTATGCAATCCACGTTCTCCGGCACTACGTCGGATTCCTGGTGGATGGCTTGCATGTAGAATAGTTCACCGTCTTTGATGTTCAAAGATTCTTTCCACACGGCGATTTCGAATAGATCGCTTCTTGGCCTGCCTAAGTCTCTGGCACATTCCATTATTTCTGCAGTGGAGCCTAAACCTTCACCTGCCTTGACTAGTAAGACACGAGGGGTGGCTTCCAGAAGATCTATGACATCATCCACGCTGGCTGGTTTTTCCAGTTCCAACATTAGGTTGTGCTGATGCATGAGGGTGGTGGGGACTAAGAGGGCCATGGTGGTGATGTTCAGGTCGTACATCACAGTCTGGACGTCGGGTCCATGGTGGCTAGGTACAGTAGGTGGATTGGGGATAATGGCATTTATAGGTCCCTTCTTAACCTGACTAGGGTCAGCTCCCCGGCGTACCAAAACCGCCCGGGCATTCTTGATTCCGCAGAGATCATTGATGGGTTTCAGGGTTCTGCAGAGTCCAGTGGTGTTGCAACTGACCACTCTCACGAAATCTGCACCCCAATTATCCAAATAGTTGGCGAAAGAGTTGAATGACTTCCCGATTTGGTCATGTTTCTCCCCTCCCTGGAATATACCTTTAATTCCTTTTTCCTGATAGATTTTTTTGTTCTTGGCTCCTATTCCCTCGGGTGTACAATCCACCATGATATCTATTTTATCGTAGAGTTCGTCTATGGTACCGGTTACTGTTATATCTACTTCTTCGAAGAGTTCTTCACGATCAGGTGCACTTATGTAGAGGGGGTAACCCTTATCTACAGCCATCCTAGCTTCGAAGTCAGGGGTGCGCTTTGTTACCCCAACGATCTGCATGTCGTCTTGACAGGAGACTGCGTCTGCCACTCTTTTACCTATGGTTCCATATCCGTTAATTCCAACCGCTTTCATGTTAGACCTCCATTTGGTGCCCCTAGAATAACTTTAAAGTGGGCTAGGGAAGATAAATACATCCTTTTTCTAAAATATTGTATATTATTAGGATATTATAAATTTTGTGATTTAGATATGGTTAGAGAATTCTCATTATTATTGCTAAATAGTTTTAGAGCTATTTATTGAAGTTCTAAATTAAGAATGAGGCGGTTAGAAAATAGTTCTATAAAATAAAGAAGAAAATTAAAAAAAGTTTGATGAACCTTTTTTTTAAGGTTCTTACATAGCATCAAGTTTTTCAGGCAAGTAGGTGTCAACCACATACTCCAATCCGTATTTAGAGAAGGACTGTTGTTCTGCCTTCTTCCCGATCTTGATCATCTTCTTAATTTCCATCTTCCAAAATTCGTCCTTGTATCGAGGATCTTTCAGAAGTTCTTTGAGACGGAGTACATCTATGTCCTTCAGAGGGTCGCTGGGCAGGTCGTAGTTTATGATGTCAGAGGCTGTAACCCCCAGGAACTTTGCATCGGGGGTGGCAAGATCGTGGTTCACGTGGGCTAGCTTGGCGCTGCCTGAGATAATCACCATGGCGATGTGGAATCCCCAGGGGTCTCCGTCATTACAGACATAAACTGGCAGGTTAAGTTCCTCATTAACTCTTTTCAGGAATCTGCGGGTTGCACGGGCTGCCTGCCCTTTCAATCCCACTATGAGAGTTTCAAATTTTTTATAAGCCTGTTCTTGCACCAGACGGTGGAACATACCCATAGTCTCAACGGCAATAACCCGCTTAACGTCATGGTCTACGAATTCCACCTCATCAATGGTGGGAGATATAGTGTATCCTGATTTACCTGATTTGAGGGCGCTGATCTCTACATCATCATCCTTTACAGTGAGATTACCATAGACAGATGCACCATCTTCTTCTGGCATCAGGCCCAGATCTTCCCGGGCCATGCCTAGAGTGACCTCCAAGTCCTCGCCGATAATGTTAGACTCCTGCTGGTCTCCGAAGTCAACATCCCAACCTTCAGAAACATAGTACATCTCCCTGAGAGTGGCCGTCTTACCAGTCTTCATTAATTCCTTACAGAAATTAGCAACGTAGACCATCTGGGCGATCTTTTTGATCTGTTTCACATTACCCAGAGATCGTTGTCCGTAACGGTCTCCCAGAACATAGTAACGTTTTTGGTCATCATAGACTATGTTAGATGTGCCACGGGATGGTACCTTAATAGCAGGAACGTTATTTTGATTAACATCCTCCAGTATCCGTTCTCCAAGACTTTTGAGTTTGTTAACAGCAATTTCTTTCCTCTGAACCGAGTGTTCTTTTCTATTCATCTTCAACCATACCTTCATATTTCGATCTGCGGGTGACCTTAGCTAGTACTGCGTCGTATTCTGGAAGATCTTCTTCGGCCAGTACTGATGCTTCCCTTATAATAACTGGTACCAGGCTTTCAAATACCTTGGAACGCAATGCTTCTTCTTTAGCAGCTTTTTTAGCCCTTATGTACTTCTGCATGCTTCTGGCGATCTTCATGGTGGCTTGACGCACCTCGTGGAGGATGTCTGGCTCTGGTGCCACACTCTGCTTACCAGTTGAAAGGTAAGGAACGTTTGTGGAGACGATATTCACGAATATGGTGATTGGAGCGTTATCCAGATCTCTTATACCATAACGTTTCCAATCCACGCTCTTCAAAGCTTCTGTGAGGGCACAGCTTCCCTGGTCAAAGGCTAAGGGAACCCGGTTTGCGAAACGCATAATCTCTGCTTTTCTTTGTTCTCCCACCATCCTTCCTGATTCTCCACCGTAGGATATACCGGCTTCTATGATAAAGGAAATTCCTCCACGAAAAGTTTTTGGCTTGCGGGTTGTGGTGGCCACGAATTCAGGATTTAGAATTTCACGTATTCCCTTATCTATCTGTTCCTTGCCTATGGGTATTAAACCGGAAGTGGGTGGGGCCATAAAGTCCATCTGGGTGAAGGTTTCCACTATCTTCTCTGCTTCCTCCCATTTCATGTCCTTGGGGCGTTTGTTGAGATCGATACCTGTGCTCTCCTGGATCTCGTTCACTCTTTTGGTGGACATCCTTGATAGATTACTGGTTAAAAGACTTCTGAAACGGCGTTTATCAGTGTGTTTGGCCATAAATATCAAATCATCAGCTGTAACTCCTTTAGGATGGGGTAAAACTTCCTTAGGCAGAGGTGGGATCAGCTCTGTGGCACGATGGAATATATATTTATGGCCGGTTGGATCTTGGAAGGTTATCTTGGCGTGAGGATTGGCGATCATGGTCCTTCGAATATACTCATAAGCACCCTGCTCGCTCAGGGAATAAGAAACATCCTTGAAGTGCAGTTCAATGGCTACACCGGTAGATTCAACTTCCACCGCTTTTCGCTCCAGAATCAGACCTTGATTTTTCTTAACATCCATCTTAAAGGTCATTTCTACACCTTTAAAATGATCTTCCTCCTGGTATGCAGATACAACCTTTGCTGGTTTTCCTGTGGTCATTTGGGATAGAAGTACGCATCCACTGCATCCCAAACCCTGCTGACCCCTGGATTGGATGTTTCGGAATTTCGAACCAGCAAACATGGTACAGTAAACCTTGGTGATGTAAGGTTCTGGGATTCCAGGTCCATTGTCTTTATGTTTCAGTATATAATGATCTTTATCCAAACGTTTGAGGTCTATCTTTATCTCCGGCAGTATTCCTGCCTCTTCGGCAGCGTCCAGGCTGTTGGTGATTAACTCGTGGAAAACCATGGTCAAGGATCGGATTTTACCGGAAAAACCCAACATCTGTTTGTTCCTACGGAAAAACTCAGATGCGGTGAGTTCTTTAAATTCCTCAAATAGTTCAGCTGCTTCTCGCTCCAAACTATGCCTCCTTTAAAATTAATTAATCTATTAAACTAATTTTTATTTTGGCAGGTTTTGAGGGCCCATTCGAATCTCCCTCAATTTTATTTCCTGTTTTTTCCTCTCCAAGAATGAATAGACGGTTTTGTGACGGGATCCATTCAGGATCATCTCCACTGCCTCTTTAGCTATTTGTAAGTGTTCTATTTCTCCAATGAGTGAGACGGTTTTACCGTACACTGAAACATAGGTCCCAGTCATTTCCGTAATTATATCCCTTGTTTTACCATCTTTGCCAATTATCCTTCCTTTTTGCCGAAGCACGGCCTTTTTTGACTTTCCCACATAATCTGGAAGATTGATGATCTCTAGCATAACATCATCGTCTTTGAGTTTTAGGGCTATATCCGGGTTAAAACCACGACCTATAGCTTTAATCATGTAACGAGCCTTCCAAACTGCTAAAGGATCTTCAGAATCTTCAATGGGGGATATAGATACGCTTCCACTTTCACTGTCCACGTTTAGCTTGGTTTGTGTTATCTTTTCAATGTCTTCTTTTGTTTTTCCCTGGGTGCCGATTAGTACTGCGACTCTCTCCTTGGGAATCTTCAGGTATTCAATATTGGGCAAGATTTCACCTCACTCCATATGGTATTTATCGTATCCTTTAAGATATACTTTTCTATCCTCTTAAATCCATAATTTTTCTTTTAATCTCATCATGGGATATTTCAATACCCATTTTTTTTAAATCTTTAACTAAGTTCTCTATATCCCTGTTTAAAAGCTCCGTAGCTAGGGGATGATTAATCATAAGACCTTGGGAAATGTCAATTATAATGGGTTCTTCGTCCTCTATAAGAATGTTATAACCAGAAAGGTCTCCGTGAACTAGTTCTGCATCTTGATACAGTATCCTGATGTAATCGATTATTTTTTGGGCAACATAATCGGGATTCTTGATCTTAACTTGTCTCATTAGACGTGCAGGGATTCCTTGGGCATTTCCAATGAATTCCATGATTAAAACATTGTTCTTAGCTACAATGGGTTTTGGAACCCTGACTCCTGCATCGTAGGCCCTATTAAGGTTTTTAAATTCTTTTAAAACCCAGTTATTGATCAGTTGACGTTTGTTACTTCCTTTTACTTGGAATCTGGGATCCCCTTGAATGTAATACTGCATTTTTTTAAAATCCGAGGTGGTGACTCGGTATATTTTAACAGCAACTATTTTCCCATCTTCATCCACGCCTTTAAAGACGTTTGCCTCTTTACCAGTACTTATTGCTCCGTTTAAGAGATGGATATAACCTTGGTTGGCCAGTTTGTAGAGGGTCTTGAGGGTCATACTGTCAAATACTTCACTACCCACCCTTTTATCCGCATCGCTTTTCAGACGCTTAACTTCCAGCATTTTCTGCAAATCATCATCTGCTCTGGATATTTTGGAGTCCATGGGTCACAACTAAAATTGTTAATTATTTAAGAGTTATTTAGAGTTTGATAGATCTTAATGATAATTAGATTAAAGATTATTTTTCCTATCAAGCAATGATTTACTCTAAATTATGAAACATATAAATTTCAAGAATTAAGATGCTGAAGAACCATCTAATTGTCAAAAATAAATGTCAAGATCAGATAGAAAAATAATGATTTAAATCAGTATATACAAATAAAACTTAGAGTTTGAGAATTCCACGACGTTCCAAGTAGTTAGACTCTGTTCGGGTGTATCTCCAGATAACATCAGCTTTTTCATCACTCTGGAAGTCCCAAGGTTTGATTAAAACTACGTCACCTTCTCTAATCCAAATCCTTTTTTTCATCTTTCCAGGTATGCGGCAAAGCCTTATTTTACCATCGGCACATCTAACCTTCAGTTTCCCATGCCCCATTATCTGCTCCACCACTCCTGGTATCTCTCCCCTTCTAGGAGATCTGACCCTTCTAACTTCATGTGTTTGCTGACCACGACCACGTCCTCTGTTCAAATACTCTCCTCCTTTTTTTAATACAGCATGAATTAGATCATAATATAAAATTGAAGAATTATTCGATATTTAATACTATTTTAACCAATTTTCTGGAAATCTCACTTGTTTATCTCTTTAATTATCATCTAATCTTATTTTTATATATTGTGTCTGGAGTATATAAAAAAGAGCTTTTTTATTCTCTGAATCTTCTTCTGATTTTTATACTTTTAGAGAATCTATTTATTGAAATAACTCTTTTGTATCCATAATGCTACACTCAATAAACTTATGAGCACCGGGACTTTTGTTAAAGGGCCCCCAACTGCTGCAAATGCAACACCGACTCTATTACAAAAACGGCCACTGCCACTGCTATGGCCAATTCGAAGTTGTTGCTCGCTGTCATAAGGGCACTGTCGCAGTTTAAGAATAATTTGCCCCTGCTTATATCCGCAAGAAGAATGTGGGAAAAACAAATCAAGAAGTAGATTAGTACTGGGAAGGTAAAGATCACTAATCTTTTAAGCAAGTGGACTTATATAATATTGAAATTTAGATATCCAAATCCCTAGAGGTGGTAGCATGGGACAAGAATTCCTAAATCTTACTGATCCTGACGAAGTTAAACGAATTATAAAGAATCTGACCATAAACAGAAAGACAGAAAAGGTTCATCTTACGGAGACTTACGGCCGGATATTGGCGGAAAATGTCCATGCCACCATAGATCTCCCACCCTTTGATCGTGCATCTATGGATGGTTATGCTGTACATGCAAAGGATACTTTCTCTGCAACAGAAGATCATCCTGTAATATTAAATCTTTTAGAGGTTGTTAAAGCAGGAAATGTCCCTAAAAAAAATTTGTTGAAGGGTAATTGTGTTGAAGTGGGCACTGGAGCCCCATTACCTTCAGAAGCTGATGCAGTGGTAATGGTTGAGTTCACAAATACTGAAGAAGACCAGATAAAGATTTATGATGCGGTTGCTCCCGGTGAAAACATTGCCTCTAGGGGATCAGATATAGAAAAAGGAAACATCCTATTAAAGAGTGGTACTATTATCAACCCTAACAAAATAGGAGTTCTGAGCGCCATAGGAATGTCATATGTAAAAGTTTTCACTCGACCGAGGGTGGCGGTCATATCTACAGGTAATGAATTGATAAAACCGAATGAAGATCTAAAATACGGCCAGGCATATGATATAAATTCAGAAACCATCTCTAGTGCTGTGAAGTCTTGTGGTTGCGAACCTATACATGCTGGGATAGCAAAAGATGATTATAATCATTTAAAAGATAAAATAAGCCAATTTTTCGATGCAGATATAATAATAACCTCTGGGGGAACATCTGCTGGTGCTGGAGATGTTCTTAGCGAGGTGGTGGAGGATATAGGGAAAGTTCTGGTACATGGGATTTCAGTAAAACCTGGAAAACCCACACTCATCGGAACTTTACCAGATGAAAATGTTGATAAAATAATATTTGGACTTCCTGGATATCCTGTGGCAGCTTTGGTAGTTTTTCAAGTTTTTGCAGCACCTTTATTACGTAGAATGGCAGGAATTAAAGAATATAAGCAGAAAAAAGAAGTTATTAAATTCAGAGTTTCCAATAGATATCATTCTGCTAGGGGTAGGAGTCAGTACGTACTGGTAAAAATCAGAGAAGATCAGGCTCATCCCATATTAAAGGATTCAGGGGCTATAACTGCCTTTGCAGAGGCAGATGGCTTTTTTGAGGTTCCCAAAAATGTTGAAATTGTTGAAAAAGGTGATGAAATTGGTGTTATCCCGTTATCTAGGCTTTAACCAAACTAATCAAAGTTTTTAGGATATTCGGGGTTTTCTAGATGTAAGAGGCAGGAAATTTTAGTAAACATCGAAAAGGTCTCCAAGAACCACTTTTTTCTCTGTCTCCACCAGGGAGGGTATCTTTCCCACTGTTCCAGCTGCTTCACCCACTACTACCAGCACCCCCTGAAAGTGTTCTCGGAATTTTTCAGCTGTCTCTAGGCAACATTCCACTGCTTCATCATCTTCATCTCCCACTGCCTGATTGGCTATGGAAGTGGCCAGTGCATCGGCCACACTAGCCTCAGAAGCGAACACTGTTACTGCATCTGCTCTGCCAAAGCTTATTGAATGGCCTACTGTCCCTGATGATGTACATATTCCCAGGGGAGTTTTTTGGTGTTTTATTTTGAACCCAATTTTACCAGAAAGGGAGGATTCTCCGGCGTATAACCCTATGATTACGTCTTTATTTGTTTTAAGTGCCACATCTCCTCCATTGTCAACTACCACGTATTTTGCCCCACGGTTCAGCAAAAAATTCAGGCAAAGATGAGATATGGTTCCTGCTACTGCTGCCATAGGACCCACATAAGCAATAGATGTTGCACTTGCCATGATTTTAACTATTTGTGGGGCATCTTTAACTTCTAAAGGCTCCAAACTAGTGAGAAATAGTCTATTCTTATGTATATAATTTTTTAGTTCTCCTCGTTGTTTTAATATAAAATTAACTAAATAAAGATTTTCAATGTCTGTTATGAGCTTAATATTAGTTTCCTGAATCCGGATCCTTCTTTTGATCATCATCCTACAATATGGTAAAGGCACATTAAATATTTAGATTATAACTCTTAAAATAAAAATGAATGGTACAAAATATAAATGAGAGAAAAAACAGGTCACATCCCGGAGAAAGGGTTCTATTCATAACAAGACCCAGATTTTTTGCCAATATGAAGTCTACTATAATTAAGTTCCTCATAATTTTACTGATCATTTATATTTATGGGGGCATAGTCGCTATTGTTACGTTTCTCCAGAACTATCTGCAGCAAACACAAGCATTTAGTTTACCTCTAATTTTTGTCACGGTTTATTTAATGCTTTTTGTCGTTGTAATTTTACTTCTATGGGCCATAGTGGATATCATTGCTTGGAGGCAGAAAAAGTATCAACTGACCAATTATCGGGTAATAGTGGAGAAGGGTGTCATAAGGAAAAAGCGGAACTATATCCATTTTCAGAAGATTCAGGATGTAAACATATCTCAGGGTTTATGGGATAGAATTTTTTTCTCTGGAGACATGGAGATATATGGAGGCCACGAACGAACCAGCATAATCCTGGAGGATATTCCAAACCCTTCTAAAGTGGAAGAAACCATTAATAGGATAATTGAGAGCGAAGGTGTTGATGTAGACGATTATTTGGAGGAAACTCCAATAGAAACACCGAGAGAATCTCCAAAAAAGGTTACTGAGAAAAAGGAAGATCACAGGTCAATCATGGATGAACATGGCAAAAAGTTTAAAAGATAACTAAAACTATTAATCCATTTAAAATATTCTAACTCTGGAACCAAAGACATTTCTTTCTTCCAGTAGCAGCTCCCGCATATTTCAGTAACATCCTCTAAATCATCGATCATGAAATTAGATGCCTTAAACCGACCCATCATACAAATCAAGTTTGCACATGTTAATCTGTCCATACTCAGAATCCGGTTTTACACCAGGTTCGACCTTACAAATTCCTTTGAAGTTATAGGGAACAGCTTTTACAAATGCAGTCTACTACCAGTCACGATTTCAATAATTATTTTGTGGATGGGTACTGATTTCTTCTATGAAGTTGGCTTAATTATATTGAATTCTCTACTATACTAACCCTAGAATGCTTGGATGAAAAAGAGATGGTGGTTGGTTAATCTTGAGAGATGTAGACCATCATTATCTTGGGGTCCCATTAAAATCAACTTCTTCATTAAACGGTTTTTTAGGAGTTATAGCTTTGGTGAAGGCTGCTGCTCCACCTATTTTTACTAGATCTCCTATTAAGAAAGGTAAAAGGCCCAAGGATATTAGACTGAGTAGAGTGGGGTAGGAACCTTTAACCAGATAGAGCCAGAGTCCCAGTCCCAGGAGGCCGGGGATGTAAATTATGGCAAAATTGGCAAGGAGCATAAGGGCCAGCATAGGCTTGAAATTCCGGGAATTAACGTAATGATCTGAGAAGTATCCCAGGAAGATGGCTGCTAAAATAAAACCAATCAAATATCCTCCATTGGCTCCCAGCAGGATGTTGTATCCAGCAGTGAAACCTGCGAACCAGGGCACACCTGCCAAACCAACAACTAGGTACATAGCCTGGCTGATCCCACCCCACCAGCGTCCTAACACTATTCCTGACATTAAAACCGCGAAGGTCTGTGCAGTGATTGGAACTGGGGTCCAGGGTAATGGTATTATTATTTGGGCCATTATTCCGGTGATACAGGCTAAAAAGAAGGCTATTATAAGTTTATTAGCCAAGGAAGTGTTTATGCGCCACTTGAACATCGTGTATCTTGTTTGGTAATAATTTTCAAAATTTAACACCATTCTTATCCCTCATAAATTTATTTAAAACGTAAAGGTCAATGAATATGACTATTCTTATTTTGAATCTTCTATACACGTCTAGTAATGATTAATTGTTGATTAGAGCTTTGAGAAGCTCTTTTATTTATTAGGTTAAGATATTATATATAGTTTAGGTAAAACAAGCGGGGGTCAAGAGAGGGAAGTGATTTTCACCCTGAAATCTCCTAAACTTTTCCACATAACGTTCTATTTTTTGAATTTACGACGCAGATCATGGCATTCATGTAGCGAACTTTACAGAATATTCCTCGCTCCTTTCAAGTTCGTTCATGCTTGCCAAAACACCAAGTCCTCAGTTGAACCATAGAGATCCATCCCAATCTTACTGATACTTGTTTTGAGATACAAACGGTCTGATGAACCAAATGGAAGATTTTATTGCCAAAATACATGTGCATGTATCCATGCATTTCATTATGAACCAATTCCTTCTTGATGTGTTCTAATAAGGATCATGGGTCTCTGCCATCTTAAATTTCCTGATTAAATATGGTCTTTTCATCACTTTGATGCTTCAAGAGATTATCGAGCCCATTTAGGAAAAAGAATTTAATTTATCGTAGTTAGGATTATAATAAAATTTATAGTCTGTTCTTTTGCGTAAATCATTTATTCCAGATAAGCATATACATTCGGGCTTCAGGTGTCTATACTCGCAGGGCCATGTATAGATGGATATGTGGGCGAAATGATGCTATGGGAAATGGTTGAAATATAATGTATATTGGATCATATCAGACTGCAAAATTTAGCAAGTTTGTTTTTCAGGAAATTCTCTAGCTTCTTTAATCCCTCATAAATAATAATTTATTACTTATTCATACTTACTCATTTATTCCAAAATTCATTATATTAGGGCGAATTTTTAGCTCTGTTTCATTCTCCATAGGAGGGACGATAATTTCGGATTAAAAACAATGGAATTATGGAAAGAAGCTGTGCAGCCAGGGAAAATATAATCAGGAAATTTAGGGAAAAGTCGTATAAGATTCCCATAGTTAAGCTACCTAAAAACCAGGCGAAACCGAAAAATGTGCTGAATACTCCATAAGCAGATCCTCTTACCTTTATAGGGGACATTCCGGCAACTGCCGCCCTCATAATGGATTCCTGAGCTCCTATGCCGACTCCCCACAGAGCCATACCCAGCAAGGCTAAGGTGAAGCCTCCCCAGAACACAAGGGGTGCGAATAGTGCTGATAAGCTTGTGGCAATTATCAATGCCCACATTCCCATTCGGTCGAATAAACGGCCAAATATTAGGGCTGCCAGGGCATCCACGCCCATGGCCACGGCGTAGAAAATAGGAATAGTATCTGGGGAAATCAGGGAAGACTTCTGGAAATGGTATGCAATAAGAGAGAAATCTGCGAATCCAAGGGCTATGAGAACAACTGCAGCGATATATATCCAATATATCTTTCCCAATCCTTTAGTCTTCAGTTTAGGGATATTAACCTCCAGATCTCGGGGATTAGGGTACAAGAAGCGTGAAGTTATCAGAACGGCTAGGGCCAGAAGCGCTGGTAAGAGCAGAAATGCGAAACCTGCCTGATAGTTTCCATGCAAGTAGAGGATCAAGGCAACTATTAAGGGCCCAGTAATAGCTCCTATCTGGTCCATTGCCTCGTGAAGGCCAAATCCCCATCCTTGACCAACTTGAGAAGTTGCATGGGAGAGCATCACATCTCTCGGCGGGGTGCGGATGCCCTTTCCTATCCGCTCCATGATTATTAACATTGCAGCCAGGGGCCAGCTACCTGCTAGAGCCAGAAGAGGTACAGCTAGAAGGTTTACAACGTATCCGATAATGGTCATTGCCCAATATTGTCTACTTTTATCTGCAAAGTACCCTGAGACGAAACGGAGAGTGTACCCCAAGAACTCACCAAAACCCGCTACAAATCCCACTAATGTGGCACTGGCACCTAATATTGCAAGATAGGGTCCGGTAATACTTCTAGCACCTTCATAGGTCACGTCTGCTAGTAAACTCACGATCCCGAGGAGGATGATGAACTTCATGGCATCACCCACAAGCATGTCCTTACTGAACTTTGCTTTCAGATCGACCATCTGATTCTCCTAATCCGTAATCTCTTTTATGAGTTCATTTATTTTTAAACGAGCTTTTTGGAGCATTTTATCTCCTTTAGGAGTTATAAAGTAGTATTTTCTTATTTTACCCTTCACATTCTCTGATCTGCGCTTAAGAAAACCTTCCATCTGCATTGAATGTAAGATGGGGTACAAAGTGCCAGGGCTTACATTATAACCATGTCTTTTAAGTTCATCAATCATCTGCAACCAATATATATCCTCTTGCTTTGCGTGGTAAAGGATATGGATGAATCATAGGAAAAATTTGCACTCCAGCTCCATTACTAAACAACGTTATCGAATATTGATATTGTATTTTTTAAATCATACAAATTCTGGGACAGAATAATTAAAATTAAAAAATATAGATAAAGTTAGATAGGTTATTTCTTAAACTAGCTTAACACGATCATACACGGTTTTCAAGGTTTGCATGTCCACACTGGTGTATATCTGAGTTGTGGAAAGGTTAGAGTGCCCTAAGAGTTGTTGTATGGCCCTAATGTCCACGCCGTTCTTCAATAAGTGGGTGGCGAATGAATGGCGCAGAATGTGAGGGGTGACTTTCTTTTTAATACCAGCAATCCGAGCATAGTCTTTGATCATCATCTGAACATAGCGAGGGGTAAGATGGTTGCCGGAACGGTTAACGAAGAGGTATTCACTATCATTGGATCTTTTTTCGAGGTATTCTTCCATCAAAACTTTGGTATTCTGGTCAAAGAGTACTATCCTATCTTTCTCACCTTTTCCCCGTATCCTGACTGTCCGCTCGTCCATGTCCAGGATATCAGTCTTCAAAGGGACCAATTCGGAAACTCTCAGTCCGGATGAATACAGCAAGGCCAGTATAAGCTTATTTCTGAGTCTTAAAGATTCTGAGTAGGATGAGGGAGTATCAAATGATTGGTAGTCATCCAGAGCGCTGATAAGATTCTTCACTTCATCTTCATTGAGGGATTTGGGGAGCGATTTGGTTCTTTTAGGTGCTTTAACCTCCTGGAGCATATCTAGGCCTCCAAATTCAAAGAATTTTTTAACCACCACCGTCACCAGGTAGATATAGTTCTGAGAAACATTCTTTTCACGCTTCAAATAGCGTATATATCTCTTAAATGTTCTTAAAACTAGATGTTCGCTGTTTAATTTCTCTTCGCCCTGTAAAAATTTATAAAAACTGTTGATAATGGATCTGTAAGTTTTAATGGTGTTGCGGGAATAGTTCCTGATTTCTAGTTCAATGAGATAATCCTCAATCATCTCTGGAAAATTAAATGCTTCCAAAATATTATGCCGCTCAATGTAAGGATATTCCTCAGTTACAAACATTTTCAAATCATTTGAATTGCTCTTAGAGATTCTCCAGGTTTGATTTGAGCGTTGATTCATTTTATCGGTATTTAACAGTTAATTCATTTGTACAAACTATTAAGTGATCAATCGTTAGAATATTGATGATATTCTGTTAATCTGAACTTATTTCGGTTTAGGATGGTTATTATATTTTTTAAAATATAATTTAAAGGTAGCTTCGATCTACGTGATCATTGTGTGGGCTGTTTTTACCAGTCCCTAAATGTTGGCTGCTGGAAAAATCCTTGTGTATGGCATCCTCAAATGAACTGTAATGCTCTAAAATTTGATCTTCAATGGACATGGCCTTTTTTATAGCGAAGTGCATATGCTTATCCTCTATAAGCTGGCTTCCTTTCATAACTGCCATGTCACCTGCCATGCGCACTACACCACCCAAGTCGCGCAGTCTAAGAGTTAAATCGTCGTTCGCACCGTCAATAACACGAGCTCTCTTTCTGGCCTCTTCTATTAAGATTTTTACCGAGTTGGAGGTGGCGTGGGGTATCTTACCATCAATTTGAATCTCCTGAGCGACAAACTGCGCCATTTTAGCTCTGTTCTCGTCATTATCATGCATAGTGGTCTTTAATAGCATTTCATATCCTTCACCCTGGATACGGGAACGCAGTGGGGGCAGTATATACTGGATATCCCGTATGTTACAGGCTGCAACAAAGATGAAGTCGCATGGAACATCTTCAACCTTAACCGAGCTCCCTGCACTTTGAGGATTTCTTCCTACAATGGGAAAGACCCTGTCTTGCATAGCACTCAGTATGTAACGTTGAAGGGTGGCTATGTGCACTATTTCATCGATAAATAGTACTCCTTCGTGGGCTTCGTGCACGGCTCCTGGCACTACTCTTTCGTAGGGTTGGGTTCCAAGATCAGGATGTCCTCCGTAAGGGTCGTGCCTTACATCACCTAAAAGTTCGGTTTCGGTAGCTCCTGTGGCCTGGATGAAAAGTTTCCTTTTTAGGGGAATTATCACGTTTTTTGGTTTTTCCTCTACCTTTTCTCTACGTTTTTCAAGGGCAGTCTGATCCAGGACCCTTAAATTGTCTCCATCTATTCGTTCGTAGATCACAACCTCTTCCCGGCCATTAAGCATGCGGGTGGTGGTCACCCTATCTTGAGGAATGTTTAATGGACCATTATTCATCTCAAACATCCCTAGAAGGTCTCCTAGATGTTTTCGACGGGCTTTAACGTGAGAGTATTTTTCAGCACCGCAATTGGGGCATATGCTTTGATAAGCGTTGTTGTAGCTTTCGCAGTTGGCACAGAGGAAACCCAGTCTTTCTGCAACCACTTCAGGAACATCCTGGGGATTTACAATATTGCCTTCTGCCCTCTGCAGTTCTTTTTTCTCCTTTTCCATCTCCTTCCTGGTTTTGACTTCTACAAAGGGCCTTTCAGGTCGTTCTGGATTGTGAACTGCGTTAATTTCCTCTTGAGGTTCACTAATATGGACGGATATGGACTGGGCAATTAGAGATTTACCTATTCCAGGAGGTCCCACCAAGAGAAGATTTCTACGTTGTTTAGCAGCTATTTTAACGAATTTTATGATTTCATCATGGCCTATGACTCTTTCTAAGGGATCTTGGGGTATAAGAATGTCTTTAGTACTCTCAATATCTCCCAAAAACTCCTTTTTCATATTCACATACATAGGCACACACCTCTAACACTCATCTACATTATAATGGCTTTAATTTTAGTTTTCTGAGGGATATCTAACAGTCTTCAATAATTCTAAAACACCAAGTTCTAACGGGTGATAACTTGAAGAGGGCTGGGTTTTTTTACAACTTCGCTCATACGTACGGCCACTACTTGTTTAAGTCCTTTTTCCTTAGCTATGTCAATGAGCCTTTGGCTTACCACTCCGTCGAATACTACAGCGTAGGCACCATTTTGGAGGTTTTTTAGTTCGCCATATAAATCTTCGACTTTTACTTCCGAAAGGATGTTCATAGAATCGTCTAGAACTTCTGCTTTCCCAGAACCTTCTACTTCCTTGAGTATTCCCTTTAATAATTTTATTCTATCAGGTGTTTTATCAACTACTTTTTTTTCTGGTTTTGTCAGCTTTATACCTAGGTCCTGATAGATTTGTTCTACGGGTATTTTATCCCGTAGTGCCACCATCACTTCATCTTTGCTAAGATCTTCCACTTCTTTGCCCTTAGGAGCTCGGGTTACATAGTCCACCTCTCCTACTTGGAGCAATTCTTTTAAAATTAATTCACCACCTCTATCCCCATCCAGGAAGGCGGTTACTGTCTTTTTCTTGGTAAGTTCAGCTACGGTTTTGGGTACGCTGACTCCCTCCACTGCTATTGCGTTTTTCACACCGAAACGTAGTAGATTTAAAACATCAGCCCTGCCTTCTACCACCAGAATGGCATCAGATGAAACTACGTTGGGGCCTGCCGGTAGTTTGTCTGGGCCGAACTCTGTGATTTCGTGTATGCGCATGGCTTCTTTAACCTCTTCGATCATCTTAAGGCTTTCAGGTGTGACTTCCTCCATCATGCCTTTGTATAGTTCCTTGGCCCTATCCACTACTTTTCTCCTTTTAACTGCCCGCACATCTTCAACGGAGTTTACCTGTATGTAGGCTTCACAGGGACCTACCCTGTTAATGGTTTCTAGAGAGGCGGCGAGAATAGCAGTTTCTACCCTATCAAGGCTGGAAGGTATTACAATCTCTCCTTTTGAGCGGCCGGCTTTAGAATTAATGTTTACTTTGATCCGGCCTATTCTACCGGTTTTTTGCAGTTCTCTTAGGTCTAAATCGTTGCTTAAAAGTCCTTCAGTTTGTCCGAATATGGCTCCCACCACATCCGGTTTTTCTACAATTCCGTTAGCATTTATTTGAGCGTGAATAAGATATTTAGTTGTACTGATCTCTTCTTTTCCCATTTTTGGGCCTCCATAACTGTATAGATACTTTTAATGATATTATGGACATAATATCATTGTATTTGCCAGTGCTGGTATTAGCATCTCTTAAAACTATTATTGATAGTAATACCAGTGCCCATCAAATGGGTTTCCTCGAGTTCAAGTTGTTCCATGTGTCGGGGAAGACTTTGAATATCTTTAATATAGCGACGGGTTATTCCCATGATAATTCTCCTAAGTCGGAGGTCTGGATGGGAACCTAAGCTTTGAATGTCTTCTGAAAGTCTTTTGGCAAGTTCATTGCCTTTACGGTCAAAGTCCGTTAATATAATAACACGTGGTGCTGATTGTGCTGCAAGTTCAGCTATTTCGAAGAGTTTAAGCCCTGAACCGGAAACTTTTATGAAATTTCCATTAACTCCCAGCTCTTTCAAGGCCTTTTCATCTTTTTGACCTTCAATCAAAACCGGGATTCCTTGTTCCCCACAGATCTTAAGTTCATCTATTAAATTGGACAATCTTGTAAAACTCATTTTAAAGCCCTTTTGACGGTGCTAATAGTATCTATCAAATATTATAATCCATCTTATATATAAAATTTGAACTTATGAACAATACTACTTAATCTCTAAGATTCATAAATGGCTGGAATGTGGGTGAGGGTTATTTATAATTTGATTTTTTAAATTTAAGAAATTATATCACATTAAGAACGTATTTAGAGATCTATTTTTCTCTTATATATTATACATGGGGATAAAGTTTTATTAATGTTCAGGAGTAAAAAATGTATTATAGAATTTTAAATGGATAGAGCAGTTAAAAAAATCTGGAGGAAGGGGAATTGGCAAAAGGCCTTATAAGAATAGTTTTAGACATACTAAAACCACATGAACCTAATCTGCCTAATTTCGCTAAGTTTTTAAGCGATGTAAGCGGTGTGGAGGGAGTAAATATTACTCTCATGGAAATAGACAAGGAAACAGAGAATATTAAAGTTACTATGCAAGGAAACGATCTGGACTTTGCAGAAATAACAAAGGCCATAGAACAGTATGGTGGTTCAATTCACAGCGTAGATGAGGTTGTTGCTGGTAGCACTATGGTGGAAGAAGTTACAACACCGCAGGACTGATTTTATGCCCAGAAAGATGGAAATATCCCCTTATTCTCTTTTAGAAAAATTTTCATTCAAAAAAACAAATTTTAAACAGGTTAAGGCACTGGGAGAGGAACTAACCACTCCACAAGTTTCTGATGCGTTGAAACGTTTAACTGGTAAATCAGGGGTTATTCCATTTATAAAACCCATAAAACATGATATTAAAATTTCAGGGGTTGTAATTACAGCTAAAACCAAGTCTGAAGATTGGGGAACAGTTTTAAAAGCTATTGATGCTGCTAAAATTGGAGAAATACTTTTTATAGAATCTGAAGATGAGAATAACGCTGTTTGGGGCGAATTAACATCCAAGTACGCTCATAAAAAAGGTCTTGAAGGTACTGTGGTATGTGGGGCTGTTCGTGACGTGGGAGCAATTAGTGATTTAAATTACCCAGTATTTTCTAGTTCAATAGTTCCCAATGCAGGAGAACCTAAAGCGGAGGGACAAATAAACATTTGTCTAATATATGGAGAAGTGCAAATTAAATCTGGAGACTGGATATTTGGAGATGAATGTGGAGTAGTGATCGTGCCTGCTGAAATTTTCCAGGAAGTAATGGAGCAAGCTTCCCAGTTAAAAAATGAGGAAGCAAAAATTCTTAGTCTTATTGAAGATGGATGGTCCTTATCTGAAATTTTTGATATTAAATAATTGAAAAATCATTTTAATATTGAAGATTTCTTATGATTCATTAGAGGTTTTTAATGCAGGACACGTATGAAATTATCAGCAATAATAAATGGAAGATAATTTTTTCTTTCGCTTTAGCCGCTTTCTTCGTATTCGTAATTATCTTTCTGATTGGATTTAATGATGTTGTAAACACCTTAAAACAGGCCAATGGGGTACTGATTCTGCTGAACTTCGTGTTAGAAGCAGGCATAATCCTGGTCTGGACATTAAGGTGGAAAATGATCCTGGATTTAGTAGATGAATCCCCAAAATTTAGTACCCTTTTAATGATGTTGTTTGCTAGCTTGTTTGGAAACAATATTACTCCCAGCGCAGCAGGAGGAGAACCTCTCAGAGCTTATCTTCTTAGGGAAGTGGAAGGGACTCCATTCGAACTTGGATTTGCATCATCCACGGCCGATCGAGTTTTTGAATTCCTTCCTTTTGTTTTAATATCTATTATCGCTGCTTTATTAGTTTTGAGCTGGAACATACCAGTTATAACTAGGATAATAGTCATAGCAATGGTATTTGTATCGATTTTTTTATTTGCAGTGGTCATTTATGCAGGTCTCAAAAAAGAAATAGCCACAAGGATTATTATTTCTATAGCTAGATCCATTTATCCTACATTCATTCGTTTCACCAAAAAAGACCTTACATTCGTTGAGATAACTGAAAAATTGATATTTTATGTTAATAGATTTTCTGGTGGGTTTATCATCGCCTTGAGAAATCGTAAAGTGTTTGTAATTGGCTTTATTCTATCTTTTGTGATGTGGGGTCTTGACATGTTAAGGATGTATGTTTGTTTTAGTGCTATAGGAGTTCATCCTCCTGTTATCGCTTTAATAGTCATATATACTATTGGAATTCTAATTTCTCTTCTTCCTCTTCTTCCAGGAGCTTGGGGAATAAGAGAAGCCACTTTAATTGGACTTTTTGCGGTAGTTGGTATTTCTGCAGACGTAGTTTTGTCGGCCAGTCTCATTGATCGTTTAGCTAGTTATATAGCACCGACTATTATTGGTGCTCTGGCAGCCTTACATTATGGGCGTAAAGTTAAAAATAGGGGCATAAAAGCTCAAGTAAATTGAACCTGAAGGCTATAACGGAAGAATAGTATGATCTTGCATTTAAATATATCGAAACATTTATATATGACTTTCTCAAGATTACTAGTATATAAGATTTTCGGTTAATTCATGAAAAAACTGGGTAAAGTTTTGCATATCTCCAACAGGGGCAGAATCATCCTCCGATCCCAACAAACACCTGCGTTGGGATTACCTGTTTTTAGTTCTGATAAAAAGAAAATAGGCCAAGTAAACGATGTTTTCGGACCAACCAAGGATCCATATATTTCAGTAAAGACTCGTGTCATTAATTCTAAATATCTTGCAAATCGAGTTGGAGATACATTGTATGTATCGAAGAAACCCAACAAGAAATGGGGGCGAAGGAAATGAAGCAAGAAACAGTAGAAAATACGCCTGAAACTGTTAAAAACAATTCAGATGTTTCAGGCAAGGAACAGATGAAACAGGATATGTCAGAAATTGAGAAAATTGAGACTAAATGTCCTGAATGTCAATCTGAAAAGCTTATCAATGATCATGAGCGCGGAGAAATTGTCTGTGGTTCCTGTGGTCTGGTAATTAACGACAACTTGGTGGATATGGGGCCCGAGTGGAGGGCCTTCGACCATGAACAGCGAGATAAAAGGACCAGAGTAGGAGCACCTATAACCTACACCATACACGACAAAGGTCTCTCCACCATGATTGACTGGAGAAACAAAGACATCTATGGTAGAGACATCCCAGCCAGAAACCGAGCCCAATGGTACCGGCTCCGTAAGTGGCAGCGTAAGATCAGAATCTCCGGTGCCACAGAACGTAACCTGGCATTTGCCCTAAGTGAGCTGGACCGAGACTCATCCCGATTAGGACTCCCCCGAAGCGTCAGAGAAGCAGCATCTGTGGTATACCGCAACGCGGTAGAGAATAAACTCATCAGAGGACGAAGTATTGAAGGAGTAGTAGCAGCATCATTATATGCGGCCTGCCGCCGTTGTAACGTTCCCCGCACCCTCGACGAGATAGCAGAAGTATCAAGGGTGAGCAAAAAAGAAGTAGGTAGAACCTACCGCTTCTTAACCAGAGAACTAAACATAAAACTCCCACCCACCAGTCCTGTGGACTATGTTCCAAGATTTGCAAGTGAACTTAACCTTTCTGGAGAAGTCCAATCAAAAGCCATTGAGATCATCGAGAAAGCAATGGAAAAAGGTTTAACTTCTGGAAGAGGACCTACAGGAGTAGCAGCAGCAGCACTATACATAGCATCCGTACTTCTCGGTGAAAGGAAGACCCAGAGAGACGTAGCTGACATCGCAGGAGTTACCGAGGTAACCATCCGAAACCGCTACAAGGAACTCACAGAACAACTAGACATGGGCGTAACACTATAAAACACATTACATTCTCAAATATTTAGCTGAATCTTTTATAGAGTTTATGTTAACTCTATATTATTCTTGTTTTAATCAAAAAGTAAGAAAAAAATTATCGAGTTAAAACTAATTTTCCATCAAATAAGTCTAATTTTAATTAATTGAATTATTATAAGAATTTTAATTGAAATATAGGGTCTCTATCTTAGACAGGAGGGAATTAAAGAAATGATTGAGGATATAAATGTCCACGAGATGCTTATTGATGTGACTGAGGATGAGGAGAATAGCATCCCCATTATCAATTGTCTGTTGAATGGTAAGACTACTGATGAAGAAATTGCCGAAGAA
>Ga0209048_10000289_pt1 | contig 55490 bp, 53 predicted proteins | sample FrelakmetCRP12CR_FD_187146 | JGI IMG/M metagenome (GOLD analysis project Ga0209048, IMG submission 187146) | Freshwater lake sediment microbial communities from the University of Notre Dame, USA, for methane emissions studies - CRP12 CR (SPAdes)... | ecosystem: Environmental > Aquatic >...
TTGCGTTCCCGACATCGCGCCAGAGTAATTCCCTGCGAGCTGATATTGCGTTAGCGTCTGCCGCTGCACGGTCTTCGTGACGGTCGGGCCCCCGGTGAGCGTGTACGTCACCGTTGCGTGATAAGCGTCCGTTGGCGCGAACGAAACCGTTCCGACCGACGCGACGGTCAACTGCGCCGGATTCCACTGTGAGCCGAAATAGGTGCCCGTGGTTGCGATGAGCGAGCCGGTGTAGTTGCCTGCCGGGTTCTGCGCGAGCGTCGCCGTGTACCAGGTCGGTTTGTTGTCCGTCCCGTAGATGAAGAGCGCGAGAAACTGAGTGGTGTCGCTCTGCACCAGAAAGACGCCCCACCCGGACTCGGTAGGGTTGTAATAGACGTCGGTGTACTCGAGGGCATCGGCGCGCACCGCGGTGATCATCAGCGCGGCGATGAGGACGAGGCGTTTCAGCACGGGATGTTCCTTTCATTGGCAAACGGCGGTTTTGGGTGTGTGATTCTCGCGATGCATCTTTGAACCGATGCCTCGGTGCAAGACCGTGGCGCATGATTGCTTAGCGCGCCTCGGCGTCGGCCCGTATCCCCGCGACAGGGGACGCGATTGCGAATAACTCGTACTCGCACTCGTGCCGGGCCGGAATATGCCTTGCGCCAGCCATAAACGCAACGGGGATACGCCAAGTCTTGTGCCGCACGCGGGCCCCACGCCCGGCAACCAATCACTCCAAATGGTCGAGACCCCACCGGGTATGCGACGAGACCGCTGGCGGCCCCCCAATCGCCACAATTGCCGGCGCGGCACCCGCCAGGGACAATGCCGCCATGTCCCGCGAATTGTTCCGTTTCGAATCTGCCGCATCGGTTGCCGACTGGTCCGCCATAGACGACAGCGTAATGGGTGGCGTCTCACGCAGCCACTTGCGCCATGATCCTGCCGGCCACGCCGTGTTCGATGGAATCGTTTCGCTGGAGAACAGGGGAGGTTTTGCTTCCGTCCGCAGCTGCCCGCTGGACTTGGGCGTTCCAGGCGCGGTCGCCTACTTGCTCGAGGTGCGCGGGGACGGCAAGCGCTTCAAGCTGAACCTCCGCACCAACGACGACTTCGACGGTGTGAATTATCAGGCCGAATTCGAGGCACCGGCCGGCACATGGACCCGGGTGCGGCTGGCGGTCTCCGAGTTCCGACCGACCTTCCGTGGTCAGCGCGTGCCCGGCGCGCCGCCGCTCGACCCTGCCCGGGTGCGGCAGATCGGCCTCATGATCGCCGGCCGGCAGGCGGGTTCCTTCACCTTGGCGCTGCGTTCGATCGTTGTGGAATGAAGGGCTGCTGGCGCAGGCGCATCGTCGCGTCGACGGTCCCGGTCCGACCGATCTCGGCCCGATCGTCGACAGTTGCAAACCCGAACCGGACTCTGCCACGCGGAGCGCAAAAAATGGCGTACTCGTCAGGAGCCGACATTCGCGGTCGATCAATGAATGGCTTAGGATGGTCCCTTCCACATCGGTGGCCGCCTGCGCATGAGGAGTACCGTCATTTGGACAAGATCCACATTCAATTCACTTTGTTTTCCGCGTTCTACTCGCCACTCATTTCGACGATGTCGGGCGGATTCCTCAAAGCGGAAGGTCTAGATCCCGAGTGGTCGATTTCGCCGCCCGGCGCCTCCGCGCTTGCGGCCCTGGAAGATGGCTCCGCTCACGTCGTCCAGTCGGCCTTGAGTCAGGGGTTCACGTCGCTCAATAAGGGGGAGACGCCAACCGCAGTCCATTTCGCGCAGGTCAACGAGATGGACGGGTTCTTTCTCACCGGGCGCGAAGCGGATCCCGCCTTCACGTGGGACAAGCTCGAAGGCGCCGAAGTCGTCATGTTCAACAGCGGCCAGCCGATCGCCATGTTCAAGTACGCCTGCCACAAGGCAGGCATCGATTTCAACAACATAAGACCCATCTGCCCCGGCGGTGCCGCCGACATCGACGCAGCGTTCCGTCACGGCAAAGGGCGGTACGTCCAGCAGCAGGGTCCGTACCCGCAGCAACTACAAGCCGATGGCATCGGCCATGTTGTGGCCCAAGTTGGCAAACAGATCGGACCATGCGGCTTTTCCAGCCTTGCGGCGACCCGTGACTGGCTTGAAACGGATATGGCGAAAGCGTTCATGCGCGCCTACAAGAAGACCCGGCTCTATATGAACGAGACGCCGGCCGCCGAGATTGCCAAGGCAGAGAAACCGTATTTTCCCGAATTTGATCTTGACGTGCTCGCCGATTGCATCGCAACGTATCAGCAGCTTGGCTGCTGGACACCGCATGTGGAAATTACGCGTGCGGCCTATGAGAAGACCTTGGATGTCTTCGAATACGTTGGCTTATTGAAGCAGCGCTATCGCTATGAGCAAGTCTGTGCTGCACCGCCGGCAACCGAATGAAACGAGATTGCATGCAGGGTTGAGTGCGCCTTGGGTCAAACGCGTATGCGCCGCCGGGTCGTGAGGGAGCTGCCGCAAAGCCAACGGCAGACCTGGCGCGGTGCTATGCCGATCGACCGCTCTTTGCCGAACTCGATCCGACAGGTCCACGACCGAGGTCGACTGCGGTCAGCGAAAGTCGAATCCGTGGCCATGCGGATGGCCACACGAGCACCACTCGCAGACCGATGCTGCGACGGGGACAGTGGCAGCTTGATTGATCAGGCGGAAAACGCGTCACCGCGTGCGGCAACGTTCATTGCAACTCGCGAATCGCCTTGACGCTCGCGCTAGCGCGTCCGGCCAGCACTTACGAACTCGACCGACGCCCGAAACAGCGGAAGATCCTTCTCGTAGTCGGCCGCATTGACCCTGTCGATCTGTATCCACTCTCTCGTGCTTGCCATCCCGCCGGGCTGAAACGGAACGACGTTGTCTCTCGAAAACTGGAGCTCCGTCGCGGTGGCAACGGGCAATCGCAGTCCAACCCCTTTGCCGCTAATGCAGGCGAACATCCTGTCGGAGACGAAGTAGGCGTCGAGACCGTTGATCGTTCTCGCGGTGACGCCAGGGAGTTTGAGAAGCAAAGCGTCGAGCTGCGCCTTGCGGCGGGACTCGGCTGTTTCGGTAGTCAAGGGGAGTTCGCCTTGTTGGTCTTCAATGGAGTGAACGAATCGGCAAGCATTGATTCGGTAACGACCCAGAATGTACGTTCGCGCTATTTCCCCGCGATCCAATTCTGGATATCGAGCTACTCGGGCAACCCTGCCTTGCGCCAGGCTGGAACAAACTTGCTTTGATACCATTCCTTGTACGCGGCAGGTTGCGGCGGGCCGGGTTCAGTCAGTGACAATTTGAAGTTTGGACTCGCCCGGCGCAACTCCGCCGCCTTGGCGCGCCTCGGCATTTTCCCCTTTGTTTGCATGGGCCATCGCCAGCAATGCGCGCGAAAAGGCGAACGTCGGATTTTTCTCCAGGGACTTCCGGTACCAGTCAATTGCAGCGTCGTTGTCCCCAAGCATGAAATATGCACGACCCATGTCGGACAACACGCGGTCGTTGACCTGCTTCGGGTCCCGATTGATAGCCTGGGTGAGAAGCTCGATCGCCCTTCGGGGCGCCCCCCCGTGGATGAACATAACCGCCAGATTGCTGTAGGCGCTTGGGTTCTTTGGCTCGAGCGAAAGCCGCGTCTCGGCCGCACGCCGGGCGCCCTCATAGTCGTCATGACTGCCTGCATACGCTCCAATGACGAAGTAGATACCGGGGTTTTCGGGATCGAGTTGTTTGGCCTTCAAGGCGAGGTCGCGGCCTTCGACCAATTTCTTCTCTCGAACGCTTTAGTCCGTTTGCGAAGCGAAATTCCTCGCTTGCAGCACCAGCGTACCGGCCAAGCCGAGCATCGCGCTTGCATGGTTCGGCTCCAGCACCAGCGCCTGGCGGTACAAGTCCTCGATCCGCTGCAAGTTCGGCAGCGACCGAGGCTTCAGGTTCAAGGCCCTGGCATGCAACATAAGGCCGACTACCTTCGGACTCGTCTTGCGGGTCTCGCTATCGCGGGCTGCCACGATGACCATCTCGCGTCCGATGTTGTTGCCAATACGCGCCGTGACCTGATCTTGCAGGGCGAACAGATCTGCCTGGTCACCCTCAAAACTTTCCGAGCACGGCTGCGCGTTCGAGGTCGCGTCGGCTAGTTGGGCGTTGACACGAAGCTTGGTCCCGCTGCGCTGGACACTACCCTGCAGCACGAAGTGGACGCCAAGGTCCTTCCCAACCTGTTGCGCAGTGACCGGCCTGTCCTTGTAGGCAAAGGCAGTAGCAGCGTTGACGATGAAGGCCTCCCGTATTCGGGACAGGCCAGCGGTCAGGCTGGCGGTCAGCCCATCGGCGACGTAGGCCTGGCTGGCGTCGCCCGTAAGATTCGTGAACGACAGCACCACAATCGAAATGAGACCAGCGTCTGCAGCAATCACTGCCGGGGCTGACCTCGGAGTAACGACTGATTGAACGGTCTCGTAGGCGCGCCAATACCCGACCAAGCCGCCTAAGATCGCACCGATGCTGGCAACAGCCGCAATCGGTCCCCGGAAACGTTTGACCTTGCCCCAGAGCTTGGCCCACCGGTCGGCAGCGGGTGCTGCGATCCGATTGGCGGGTGACGCTTCTTCCGGGGGAGCGGATTCGTTCATTTCAGGGCCAACCCTCGCCGTAGCGGGGGTTCGGTGTGAAACCGCGCCAAGTGTACAGAGCGTACCGACCGGCGGCTATTGGTCTGTCTGCGCCATCACCTGACGAGCAGCCACTGAGAGACAACACCATCTTCTCCCGTCTCGCGCTGGCCCATATGGCGGGATCCGGTCTTCTCCACCACGCTCTGTGAGGGTCGATTTGGAATTTCCCCGGTTTTCCGGACACTACGCTAAGCCCGCTTGAGTCCGCTCGAACTCCGTTGGGCTGACTTCTTGTCCGAGCGTCGAATGGTGGCGTGGTGTTGCGTTGAATTCGGCGGCCGGGGTCGACGGTCGCCATCGTCGCCATGCTTGAGTCGATGGCTTAGATTGATGGAGATTGACGGTCGTCAATATCCGAACCCCATATAGGGTTACGTTGGTTTTCTTGCTGCCGGACATCGACGCGTGGAGACAGGCCACCCCCGAAGTCGCTCGCAGCAGGCAACAACCATGAGGAGTTGATGATGGCAACCTATATTGGAGTGATCAATTTCACGGACCAAGGCATACGCGGAATAAAGGAGTCGCCGAATCGCCTCGCGGCGGCAACCAAATTGGCCGACACGCTCGGTGTGACGGTAAAACAAGCCTTCTGGACCTTCGGCCAATACGACATGGTGGTGATCTATGAGGGATCGGACGAAGCCGTCGCCGCGTTCATGTACAAGCTGGGTTCGGCGGGCAACGTCCGGTCAACCACACTCCGCGCGTTCAGCGCGGAAGAAATGCAGCGAATCGTCGCCCGAATCCCGTAATTGTCTGCCGGCCCGGCCGCGAGAAGGCCGGGCCACGCACTCGCGCGCGGTATCCAGCATTTCCAGGGCGGCCTCGATGGTTTCCGCGCGCGCGACGTCCGCCATCCCAGGCGGCGATTTCCCGCAGACGAATCGGCAAAAGTTGTTGGTCGGCGCTTCGAAGTCACAATGCGACGCGCCTTTCAGGACTTTCGAGCGGAGTAGCCTCGGGACGGCGCGTCCAAGCGCCCGTCCGCTGCCGTAGAGATTGCAGCTCGAAGGGTCGGCAAGCAACACGACCGCCGGCACGGTCAGTTGCGCCGCGGCTTTGACTCCGCTGCCGGTCCGGTCGACCGGATCGAGCCCGATCCATCCGGCGAGCCCGGGTAGCTTGGCGGCAGCGAGAAGGGTGGCCAGACCACCGGCAGAAGTCCCGATCAGCACCACTCGCGACCGTTCGACCGGCGCCAATCCCAATGTACCGGCTTCCAGCTTCCCGACAAGCTCGACAATGGCATCGCCATTGCCCCAGTGATCCACGATATAGGGCAGGTCGGGGATGACCGCGGCGATCCCCACCTCCGCGAGCGCGCGCCCGAGATCGCGGTGCCGTTCGCGTGATCGCGTGAACCCGTGTGCGACGACGGCCAACCCTCGGCATGGACCGACGGACGGCTGATAGAGGTCGACGTCCGTCTTGGTGTCGGCGAGTTCCATCGCCTCGGTGTGGACGACGAACGTCGCCGGCTGGGCCGACACACTGCCGGTCCAGAGCAGGAACACGATGAACAGCGCGTGAGACAGCATCGGGGGCGATCTTCCGGGTTCGCGGCGCGCGTCGTCGCGACTTGCGGCGTCATCGTTGCTGGCCGTGCGCCGCCGCGCTTGATCGCGGTCAACCCGTCATGGAGCCTCGTGGCGTTCGCGAACGGCCCGCGCGAGCGCGGCCGGTGTGACCGAAGCGGCCTGCGCGAAACCCGCGACAATGCGGACCGTCTGGGGCACGAGTGTGAAGAGTTCGAAATCGCCCAGGTCGAACAGGAACTCCTGGTCGGGGAAGCGCGCGGCATAGGCGGCGCGCGCCTCACCGTAATCCGGATGCGACCGAGCAATCATGCGAGCCTCGGCACCAATCGAGACGCGGGCGAGCGCGTGCGTGACCGTGTGCTCGTTCTCGGGCTGCGCGATCATGAGTCCGACCCGTGGGTCCTCCTGCATCGCACGCGTGTGCGCCGCCAGACGGCTCACCAGGATCACGAACGCACAATCGGCCGTTGGCAGCAGCGCGAACGGAACCTGCGATATGGCGGGAACCCCGCCGCGCAGCGTTCCCAGCGCGGCAACGCGGCATTCGCCGACGAGCCGGGCGGCGTGGCGAGCGGCTTCTGCTTTCATCGGTCGGGGATGGGGTTCAGCGGCCGGGCCGGAAGTGGCACCGGCGACGCCATCGCCAGCACCGCGCCAGCCTGCAATGCGACGCTCGCGAACGCGCCCAGTCGGAGCACAGGAGATCTTCGGTCCACGACAGTCTGAAGTCGGAAGGCGCGCTGCAACGCTTACTCGAACACGACGCGCGGAAAATAGAGCGATACGACCCAGTTCGGCGGGTCGACGATCTCGCTGATGTGCAAGTCGGCACAGACGCTGCAAAGCATTTAGGCGTCGATCGGATTCATGTGATGGCGCGTCGCAAGCAGATCAATCATGCCGCTCACCGCCGCGCCGAGAACAGCGCACGCTTCACGTCGACCGGATGAAACTCGATTGTTTCGCCCGGGCAGGCGATCAACACCGGTTCCTGGGCATTATTCCAGTCGATGTCGCTCTGGTGTCGATGGACGGTGTGTCGTCGCTCGGTACGATTGTTCATACGTATGGTCCTTGACTAGCTGGATTTTGCGCCAGCGCCGACTGAATAACACGACAACCTCGATGGCGGTTGTCGAACCGTTGCTGCCGGTCTGGCGCAACAGCAGCGGACGCATATCACCAAGACCAACGACGCGATCGAGGTCGCGGCGGGGAGATCGACGACCTACATGTCGGTCGTGACGAACATCGGCCCGGGCAAGGTGAGCGGGGTGGTAGTCACCGACGTGGCGCATCGGCTTGTCCTGCAGGTTCCGGAAGTGCTGAACCCGTGAAGCGACGGGTCTCATGGACGATTGACCAAGGTCAAAGGCCGGCGCCGAGTTGGGGGGTAGAATTTAACATTGCTTTCATTCACTTAGAAGGAACATTCCATGCGCAAGCTGCACCTCGCTCTCCTCGCCGCCGCCGTCGTCGCTGGCCCGGCGCTCGCCCAGACTCCCGCCCCGGCCCCTGCCCCAGCCAAGGCTCCCGCCGCCACAGCGCCTGCCGCCGGTACCGTGAAGGCCGTCCAGCCGGGCCTGTTCGAGGTGGCCGGCCCCCGCGTCAACGACGTCATGGCCGCTGGCATCCAGACGATCACCGCGACGCCCGGCAAGGGCGGCCGCTCCATCTACGTGCACTCGCCGTGGGGTGACAGCTTCTACGGCTGGCCCAAGAACGTGAAGCCCGTCGCCTTTACCATCGAGGTCGGCAAGCCCGCAGGCGGCGCGACGATCAGCGCGCCTGGCTTCACGGAGGCCAACAAGGCCGACTACAAGGCGGCGATCGAGTCGATCGTTCCTCACGCGATCGCCAGCACCAAGCAAAGCAGGAACTGGAGGGAAACAGGTACGCCAGCCGGGAATTAGTGCTTATCAGCAACCCGCGATGTCGCCATCGCGGGTCGCGCTTGTTCGACGAGACCCCTGGTGCGAGCCGGGGGTTCTTGTTTTCGTGGAGCCGATGCGATCGGCCTCTCCGACCTGCGCCCGACCTATTCCTGATCACCGCGACGAAGGCGCCGGTGGGATCTGCGTCGTCGACGCTAGCGATCGTGTCGGCCGACTGACCACCAACCCTTGAGCGCCCGTGCGAGAGCCCAGATCGTTACGAGCCCCATAGCCGGCCAGATCAACAACAGGTCGATGCGAATATCGGCCCCTGGGGTCTTCATGAGGACCAGCCACTCCCAGACCGCATAGGCAAGCCACAGGACGGCCGGCACCCACAGAACGTTCGATCGTGGCACCGTCCGCAGCACCGTTTCCCGGCAAACTGCCCACAACGCCAAGTTAAACGTCGCGACCAGGAGGATGTGCCCCGGCTGCTGGATCAGCCAATGGCCGAGTATCTCCAACATCACCCGCCCCGTCCCCGATGGCTACCCGGCGCCGCCGATCCGCGCCCGCCGATTTGCTGGTTTCCCACGGAGAGGGTGCGCCGCCCGTCGTCTATGTGGACCGAGCTTGCGGATCATCCACCGGAGATCACGGCCTCCGGAATCCGGTAGTACTCGTAGTCGTTGACCTCGATCGACCACAGGTCGCCGGTCTTGTTGGCCTTCACGCTGGCGCCTGAGTCGGCGGTCACCTTGCCGCCGGCAAAGGTCAGCACACGCTCGAAACCACCCGGCGGCTTCACATGAACCTCAGCATTGCCCGGCTTGCCGCGAACCACCCCGAAGTCGCATTGCGCCGAGCCCGGTGGCGCACTCCCCATCGAGCACGGCACCTGACCAGTCGCGTGGTACGGCGTGCCCTTGACCTTGGCGTCGCCGGGCGGAGCGATGCCAAGCGCGGGGGCTGCCGTGGCGCTGCCCGCAATGGCGACGGTGAGGGTGTAGTTGGCCGTCTCGTTGCGGCGGGCAGCGCTACGCATCAGATAAACCCGAATCGTGTACTCGCCATCGGTCGGGAGCGGGCCAGTCCATTCGTTGCCGCTCGTCGAACCGACGAAAATGGCCACGTCCTTGGAGCCGGGGGGAAGCACGTTGAAGTAGTTGCCCGCGTTGCTGGTCTTCAACGTGACGTTCATGGTCTGGCCAGCCTTGGCACGCAGCTTGTAGTCGATTGTCTTGTCGCCCTTCAGCGAGCCCTTCACTGTGGCCGAGGACGCGCCCTTGGCGAACTGCAGCGGCCTGGATTCGATGGCATCGGCCGCCAGCGACCATGAACTGGCCACCAACAATGCACACGCCATCAACGCGCGACCTACGACCGATCCCTTCATCGATTTCCTTTCGCTTGTGGTGACAAGGTTGCTGTGCCACTCGACCGCCTTCGCGGTCTCAGGCCGTGGAATGGGTTGAACCGAGCCCGCGTGCGCGCCTGGCACTCCGATGCCTCGGTGCGACGACTCGATGCCGTCAGGGGCATGCAGCCGTCGCAAAGCGATCCGGTGGCGCTGCGCGCCGACAACGCCACGCCCGTTTCACCTCCCTGATACTCCAGAGACCTGCGCTGGTTCTGTCGAGCGCGACATCCCACCTTTCACCCCTTATCGAATCGTCCAGGAGCCCGTCCCTCACTATCGTTATCCGGGACTTCGAAGGCGCTTCGCCGCCATCGTTCAACTGGATGATGTATTGCGTCGATCCCTCAAACTCTCCTGCGATCTTGAGTGCAATATCGAGCGCGGTGCCTCCCCGCGCAGCAACGTCGGAAGCCTTTGCGTACTTCGCGGGGGCAACGAGACTCATGTCTGCAACGGGCAGGTCCGCAAGGGGCCGCAATGGATCGGTTGCGCCAACGACTGTGGCGGATAGCGCCGCCGAAACGATGATCCACTTGCTTCGGTTGGCCAGGCTCACAGACCAGCGGGGTGCGGTTCGCTCGGACGACGTGTCTATGGAAGCGTCAGATCTGCATTCTCGTAGACCTTGACCTGCCGCTGCCCCTGCCCCCCGGCGTAGTAGGTCACCCAGAGGATCTTCGGCCGGCCGGACGCCGGATCGGAACCCATCGTACGATTGTCGACGCGAATCGAGATCCTTCCGTCGCGCACCATCGAACGCAATCGTGACGTGACGTCGACACGGTCGGGGCCTTCCCCGTATTGCGCGCTGACGATCGTGACGCCACCGTGCGGCACCTGGCTTCCGCTGTCGTGGCCCCAACCGCTGTTCCAGCCGCCCTGGCCCCAGTTCCCGCTGCTCCAGCCCGTGAACATCGTGCCCATCACGACCTGATCCTCGCCGTACTCGAAAGTGCGGGTCGCACCCCCGGGGCCACGCGCGTAGATACGCAGCGTCTTCACCACGCCCGGGTCCGGGTCGTTGCCGAACAGCTTGTTCGTGACCTGGAAGCTGTTGTCCTGCCGCGCGAGGTCTCGCAGCCGTTGCGTCACATCGATGTTGCGTGCCGCGGTGCCGTAACGTGCCTCGAGGATCTGCCATTCTCCTCGGTCGCCAGGCTGGACATAGCCTTGGTCGCCCCAGCCACTATTCCCGCCGCCCTGGCCCCAGTTCCCGCTGGTCCATCCGGTGAACACATTTCCGTCGACGACGTCGTTCTCGATGTATTCGAACGTGCGGGTTCCGCCCCCCGGGCCGCGCGCGTAGATGCGCAGCGTCTTGACCACGCCCGGATCCGGGTCGTTGCCGAAGGTCTTGTTGGCGACGCGGAAGCTGTTGTCCTGCCGCGCGAGGTTTCGCAGCGTCTGCGTGACGTCGACGTTGCGCTCTGCAGTGCCGTACCGCGCCTCGAGGATCTGCCACTGCCCGCGGTCGGAACCGTACTGCGACCAGGCGTGCGCGGACAGCAGCAGACAGGCTAGAAATGCCATCGTGTGTGGCGTCGTGAAGATGAACCGTTTCATCGCGTCCATACTGCGGGCGTTCCTTTGATCGACGCGCAAGGCCGGAATTGAACTTGCGACAGAAGAATTTTCGCACATCCTCGCGATCCCTTCCACGGAAGGGACCGGGGTTGGCAGACCGACGAACCGCGGACGGCGTTGTCACTGCCGGAACGCATCTTGTGGATGTTCATGCCAGTCCGCCGCTATCCGCTGTTGGGCGCAAAGCGCAGTGGCCACTTGTCCCGGTCAGCGAGCTTCCCCCGATCGTCGCAAGACGACCCACTCCAGCCATTCCACAGCAAGGCAAGCCGACCTACGCATACGTCAACGATAGGACAGGAGCGGACCGCGACGGAAGCGTTGTGGGAACGATCCGTCACAACGATACCCGACGACGCCGACGGTGACCGCGGGCATAGAACAGCAATCCCGTGCAGACAAAGAGCAGGCTGCCGCCCACGACCTTGGCCCGGAACAGGGTTGGTGCCGGACTGTCGTCCGGTGGAATCATTGAGGTGACGATGGCCAATAGCGTCGTGGCAAAGCCGAGTCCAGTCGTGAGCCAGCAGCCGAGCGCGCCGCCCGGGATCATGGCAATTCCGCCCTCGTCTGCGATCGCGCGGCGTCTCAGAACGGGAAGCGATGCGAAGATGTACAGCAGCGGCAGAAATCCGAGGATGAGCGTCATGTCGACCAAGACCACGAACGCGTCGTGAACGGTGGAGCCCGAAATTGCGGTGACCAGCACGATCGTCGTAATCGCTGCCTGAGCCAGCAGTGCGACATGAGGTGTTCCATATTTCGCATGTAACGCTGAGAGTGGCTTCGGCAGATACCGATCGACCCCCACCACGAACGGAAGGCGCGCGGTACCGGTCATCCAGGCGCCGATGCAGCCGAGATTGCCGAGCGCGACCAGTCCGGCGGTCAATGGCCCGAACAACGGATACCCGAGGCGCTCCCCCACTGCTGCAAGCGCTTGCGGAATGCCGCCGACGAGATCGACTTGTTCCGCCGGCAGCGCGATCATCAATGATGCCGTACCTGCCATGTAAATTCCGGCGATCACTATCCCGGAAATCGCGATCGCACGCGGGATTCGCCTCCGAGGGTCCTGAATCTCGCCGCCGAGGATTGGGCCGAGTTCCAGGCCTGAATAAGCGAACGCGATGGTTGCCAGCGCGGTCAGCGCCGCCATGGACTCCAGATCCGGCTTTAGGCTGTCCGGCGTAAAGGATGTTGCCGGGCCGAACTTGTACCAGGCGACACCGCCGCCAATCAGGACCAGCGCTGCAGCCAGCCAAGTCGCGATGCCACCGATGTTCTGCAGCCACTTCGCGCGCTCAAGCCCGACGACATTGAGCCAAGTCGTGCCCCACAGTGCAATCAGGCAATATCCAGCGATGTAGTTGGAGTTCTCCGCCAACTCTAGCCAGCGGCCACCGGCGATGTACAGCGATACGCCCGCGCCGAACAGGAGAAACGAGGGGAAGAACACGAGATTGGCCACCCAGTAGGACCAGCCCGCAATGAAGCCGTGCAGGTCGCCGAACGCGGCCTTCGTCCAGATATAGAGTCCGCCTTCGCCCGGGAGGCGCGAACTGAGTTCCAATACCGCGAGCGCGACCGGGACGAAAAAGAAGAACAATCCCAAGGTCCATAGAACCAAACTGGACGGACCGATCTTTGCGGCCGTTGAAAGCCAACGCAGGCCGACGATCGCGGCAATGTTGAGCAGCACGAGATCACGCGTGCTCAGGACCCGGTGCAGTGTCGGGATCACTTTGGCCCTCCCTTCCGAGTCCATGATCGGCCTGCCTGGCAAACTGGCGCGTTGTGAAGTTCCCACTCTAGCTCGCTGCTGGACCAGCGGGGTATGGGTCGCCGCGGAACGGGTGCCCCGCCGAGGAGGCAATAGATCGTCAATGCCCGCATCGAATCAATCGCGATGCCCGATGACTGCTTTCAGGAATGGGGTCGTACGGCTGCTCTTGGCCGGGCTCCGACGACCCGTTGATCGGCCTGTCACTACCCAGCGTGGTCGGTCGAGTCGAACCTGAGCAGACACGGTCCGCAAGACAGGGCTCCAAGACGCCGTACCCTGCGCGGGTTTCGCGCACGCCCCGTTTCCGGGAATCCGGGCCGCACGGCAAAACCGCTAGGTTCTGCCTGCGCCAGGCAGCATCCGATGAAGCACGTCATCCCGCCGCACTTTCCAGTGATAGACCGCGGCGCCGATATGCAGCACGACGAGCGCCGCGAGAATCCATGCCACGACTTCATGCGCTGTCTCGAAGATCTCGTGCAGATCGCGGTTGCCCGGTCGCATGATCGGCGGCACGCGCACGAGACCGCCGAGGGTGCGGTCGAGCGGCTGGCGCAGCGTGCCGGAGAGCGCCCAGCCCAGGTAGCTCTCGACCACCAGCAGAATGTAGAGCGCCACATGCACACCCAATGCCATCCGGCGCTCCCACACAGGCGCAGAGGAGGGATGCAGCGGCACCTCATTGGTCATCCGCCAGGTCACGCGGATAATGATTAGCGCGAGCAGGAAGTAGCCGACCGAGGCGTGAGTTGCGTACTCGGAAAGCCGCGCGCCCCGGCCCGCCAGGTGCGTCATCCACCAACCGTGCGCGAGCAGGTACAGGACAAGCGCGGCGCTGACCCAGTGGAAGGTCTGAGCCACCACGCCCCAGCGCTTTGACGTATTGCGAAGCATAGTGCCTCCCTGTCGGGCAACGATTCAGCGGCCCGGGCGCGCGCTCCTTTCGGGCTGGCGCTAGCCGCGCGTCGACAGCTGAATGATATCTGGCGCCGGGGCTTCCGGCGCAATTGCGGCGGCGCCCCCGACGACTGCCGTCATTGACATCCGGTGCAACACGATGCGCATCGGCGACGAATGCATGACACTGTCGCCCAACTCCCGATGGGGCTGCGCACCGTCGATGGAGATTCCCGCGCGCATCTGTTTTCAGGTTCAGCTACGGCTCGATGCCGACCCACTTCCGCCGCTGGCGATTTTCTCGCCCAGTGACCGATGTACTATTTTGGCCGCCGTTCGCAGATTTCGCCGAGAAATGCAGAGTTCGGCGGAAGCGGCCATTGCCGGATAACTGCCGGCGATCTTGGAGAACTGCAGCTGAACGGCCGCACTTCAAAACGGCGACGGTGCGCGAACGACCCCAAGCCGACGGCTACCGCGCTCCAAAGCGCGCTCAAAAGCGGACGTTCGCATCGCGCCTTGGACCCAGCACGAGCCGGCGCGAAAGCGCGCCCGCCGCGATTGCCACCGGCGTGCCGCCATTCGTTGACGTCGTGGTGCAGCACGGCTGAGCCGCGCGCTCAGCCTGCGCGCGACCCCACACCGGGGAGGGCGATCACTTCGGGGCGAACATCCGGGCCATCGCCGCATCGCGGTCTCGCGTCACGTGCTGCGCATGCGGCCGGGCGCCGATGCGCTGCAGGTAGGCCGACACGCCGACGAGCGGCGCGAGCACGTCGCGGCCGAGCACCTTGGTCGTCAGGAACGACACCAGCGGCAGGTGCACGAAGGCAGCGATATCGGCCATCGTGAACGCGTCGCCGCACAGGCAGCCGCCGAAGCGCGCGACGCGCGGGAACCGCGCCACCGCGCGGTCCAGCTGCTGGGCGACCTCCTGCTTCACCTCCTCGGTGATCGGCGCTCCGAAGACAGCGTGCCCGAGCAGGCGCCGCGCCGGCAGGTCGAGATAGAGCTCCATGAACGCGATCAGCTCACGGCACTTCGCCGCCGCGTAGGAATCGGCCGGGATCAAACGCGGCTGCGGCTGCACGGCCTCGAGGTATTCGACGATCGCCTGCGATTCGGACAGCGGCCGGCCATCGACGTCGATGCAGGGAACCTTACCCATCGGCGAGCGCGCGAGCAGCGCCTCGTCCTCAGAGGGGGCCATCGTTTCCTCGCTGAACGCGATACCCTTCTCAAGCAGAGAGAACTTCACCTTGTTGTAATAGTTGCTGACGCTGACGCCGTAGAGCTTGATCATGCCGGAATCCTCCATGCCGTTGGTCGGTGGCGCGGTCACCCGGTCACCTGGCGCGATGCGGCGGCCAGTTTACCCTCCGCCGGGCTTTGTCGCCCGCCCGGGACGCGCTCAGGAAGGTTCGGGAAGCAATGAAACGCGAGCGCGTCGACGGGCCGCTTCGGGCCGGGCTCGGCCTGTTCATCGAGCGCCGCAGTTCGACCCTGAACCGTCGGTCGCCTTTCCCGATTGCTGACGTTCGAAAGCAGGAAAGCTGACGTTCGCCGAACCCGAGCGCGAAGCGACGGAGCCGCCCCGGTACGGGCTTCTCGGCGGAACTGTGCTGAGCAAGAATGCACTGCCGTCCAATAGCTTTCCCTCAATAGCCGTTGCGGGCATCGCATCAGTGGCCGCGAAGGCGTGGCTCCCGGCGAACAGGACAAATGCGCACAAAGCGAAGCGGCCTGACTTCATCGGAGATCACTCGTTACGATGAGGCGGACGGGTCCGTCGGCGGGCGCAGGTCGTAGAGACGCACGCCGCGCCCCATTCCCGCGCCGCGCCAGAGTGAGCCGTCGACGCGCCGCCCGTTGGCCCGTATCCAGTCGGCGACGGGCCTCGCGGCTGCCTCAGCACCGAGGGCACGGTTCGCCGGCGTCATGTCGCCCACCATCGCGAAGCGAACCTTTCCTTCGCGCACAAGCTGTGCGAACGAATGTGGCGTGACCGCCGCGTCTAACCCGTGGAACCCGCCGCGCGCCATCACGGGCTCGCCTGTCGCGATAATGATCGGTGCGGCCAGGCGCGTCGTTGTCGTCGCGAGCAGGAAGCGCTCGCCTGCGCGTTGCGCTTCGAGGTAGGCGACGAGTCTCGTCGTGTCCGGGGACTGGCCGAACCGGGCGGCCTCGATGGCCCCCGGAGCGCGGCCGACGACAAGCAGCCGATAGAGATCGGCCGAGGGCATGATGCCCTGGCCCGGAAGGACGACGCTGCTCAGCGCCCAGGCGAGCGGGAGCGCGATGAGCGAGACCATGGCGAGTCCCAAGACTCCCGCGTCGACGCGGGGACGGAGCGGGCGACCGGCCATCACCGCAAGCGCGGCGGCAGCGATGACCGCGCCGGCGGCGACCACCGCGTGCAATCCGGTGAGCCACGCTTCGGATGTCGTCCAAAGCGCGTCGACGGACCACCCCAAGGCGCGCACGTGGACGTAGAGCTGCGAAGCCGCGGCGAGCACGATCACGAGCGGGAGTGCGGCTCCGCCGTATCGTCCATCGTAGCGCAGCGCACGTAGCGCCACGATGCCAATGCCCGCCAGTGCAGCAAGTGCGGGCGCAAGCGTCGACACGTAATAGAAATGAACGATGCCGCCAAGATAGCCGTAGACGAGCGCGTAGGTGAAGACCCAGAGGCTCCAGAACACGACGGCAAGCGTTCTCCTGGTTCGCCCTCGCATATCGCCGTCGTCTGCCTCCGGCGCCACGCGCTTCGCGCCGAGCAAGATGCCTGCAATTGCGAACGGAAGCCACCAGGCGAACTGCGCCGCGAGTTGTCCACCGAAGACGCGAAGCGGACCCGTCGAGCTATGCACAAAGAGCCGCTGCGCAAGGGCACGCGCGCTCGCGCTGTCGTCGTCGCCCAAGTCCTCTGCCGGGGTCTCCTCGCGCACCGACGAGCGCGGCGCAGCGGGCACGTCGCTGGGCTTTGGTGGCGCCACCTCCGCCCGGACGAACCGGCTGCGCGCGTTGTGTCCCAGGACGAGCGAGGACATCGCATTGTCACCGCTACTGCCCACGAAGGGACGCTCACTTGGCGGCTCGAGCTGGTAGGCGAGCACCCAGGGCAGCGACACCACGACGAGCACGGAAGCGCCGAGCGCAAGGTCGGCTAAACGGCGGCGCCATCGCGCAAGGTCGCCCAACAGGTAGGTTGCCGCGAAGGCTGGCAAGACGACGAACGCCGCCAGCATTTTCACGTTGAAGGCGATGCCGATCGCCGCCATCGCGACGAGCACGAGCCGCCGGCTGCCGGTCTCGGTGGCCGCAAGGAGTGCCCACGCCGCAAGGAGTAGCACGAGCAGGAGGACCGTGTCGGTGTTGTTCGTGCGGTTCACCGCGACCAGCACGGGGGTCAAGGCCATGAGAAGAGCCGCAAGTAGCGCAGGTGCTGCGCCGAAGGTGCGCCGTACCAGGTGGTAAAGAAGCGCGACGGTGGCCACGCCCACGAACGCCTCCGGCAACAGCAGCGCCAGCGGCCGGAATCCGAAGACCTTTACCGACGCGACCTGTAGCCACAACGCCACGGGGGGCTTGTCCACCGATATGAAACCGACGGGGTCGAACGACGCGTGCAGGAAATTGTGCCAGTCCCCAGCCATGCTCCGCACGGCGGCGCTGTAGTACTCCGCACCCCAACCGTTCTGTCCAAGACCCCATGTCCGCAAGAGCAGGGCCGCCGCGAGAATCGCGAGGAACGCGAGCCGCTCAACGTGTCTCGGGCTCATTGGGCGACCGTCCGAGCTTCGGTTGCGAGCTTGCCAGATACCCGGAGCAATTGCTGAAGATCGTCTGTCAGCAACCACAACGGACCGGCAAGCAGGGCGGCTGGCGCCTCTGGTAACGGCGGATCACTGGTGTCCCAGCCGCGTTCCTCAAGCATCCGCCGCAGCGTACTCAAATCAGGCGGGGCACTGCCTTCCACGGCATTGGCGACGCTCGCTATTGCTGAACTCGTGGCGCGGACGACCTCATGACCGACACCATCGTCTTGCCGCGGCCAGATGATGCGCAAAGCGCGGCTCAGTGCGGCGGCGTCTTGGACGACTCGGCTCGTCAGTCCAAAGATTCGGCGATAGTGCCGCTCATCGACTGCACTCTTCCCGCGCCGAGTGACGTGCCACTCTCGGTCCGCGCCATCGGCGAGCACGGCGAGTCGGCCGATGGCGCTGCGCATGGCGCCTATGCGGGTATCCACGTCGGCCTCGGTCACCGTGGAGTGCCCACGCGATTGCCACAGCTGAACGGCTGCACGTCTCAGCAACGATGCGCATCCATCCTTGAATCGCGTTGCGGCGCGGACTCTGGAGAATGCCATCGCGACCGCCATCGCGACACCTACACCGATCACGATCTGGACTACGCGCAGCAGCGCCAGATCCAGCGCAGTGTGACCAGGAATGTCGCCAGCACCAAGAATAATCAACGCTGCAATGGGGGCGCTCCGCAGGGCGGGTGCTGCGGCGCTCGCGAATGCGAGCACAGCCACAATCGCAACGGTTGTAACGACCACGTTTGCGCCAACATGTTGCAAGAACACTCCCAGCAGGCCGCAGAGCACCCCCGCCATCGTGGCGCGAATGCGATCCCAGCCGGCGTCGAGGCTGGCAACCATGTTCGGACGCATCACGATCAGCGCGCTCATCACTGCCCAAAATCGCTCTGGCAGGCCAACAATCATCGAGCCGAAATACGTGATCAAGATGACCGTAACCATCTGCGCGCCGTAGTATCGGCTTTCCGGGCTAAGGGAAAGCCGTTGCAATGCTCCCCGCGCGGATGGGGTGAAGTTCATGCCCGCTGTCCACGCTGCGTGGCGCGAACGGGAGCTGACGGACTTGAAAAGGCGTCCGTGTTGCCATCCAGGGCATCACCGATTCCGTCGAGCAGATCACAGGCTTTCAGTAGCAGTGCACGCTCGTCCGCGCTGAGATTGCGCTTAATGATCTTGGCGAGCGCCGCCACACAGTCGCGAACGGCGGACGTTAATCGCGTCGCGCCTGATGGAGTTAACGTCAGCAGCGACTGCCGCCCATCGGATGCATGTGCTTTCCGGACAAGCCACCCGTCAGATTCCAGCTCAGCAAGCAAGCGAGTCAGCGATTGGAGCTTTACGCCTTCGCGATACGCAAGATCGGTTTGGGTCATCGGACCAACGCGATACAACTGCCCGATAACGCTGAGTTTCGCTCCGCTTATGCCATCGCCTTGGCGACTTGGTCGCAATCGACGTGATAGCGACGAGACAGCACCGCGGAGGCGCACTGCGCAATGTCGGGTATCGCTAACGCTTTTGACCATAGTGAAGCTCCACTCGAATAGTAAGACATTGCTTACTATACTGCAAACCTGCATTCCACAAGACTGAGTCTGCCCGGCAACTGGCGCGCTAGGAATTCGACTCCCCAAAAGGACCGACCCGCCGAAGCGATGTGAATCGCTTTGATCGCGGATGACCGCTTAGGAGGAATTTGGAGGTCGACGCTTGCCGACTGCAATTGGCCGCTCCGAGACCGTCAACCAACGTCGACGCAGTTCGAGGCTGACGCGGTCTCGTGGAACGGATCGGAGTATCAGTACGCGGTCGAAGGGTCGCCCTCGATTGTTACGGTGCCTTGCGCTGACCGCTTGCTTCCGACCGGCTCGACTTGCCGGACGCTGGCCGTAGAATGCACACTTTCAACAATACTTGGAGGACCCAGAATGATCGGCTACGTGACCCTCGGAACAAATGATCTGCCTCGTGCAGCGGGCTTCTACGACGCCCTTCTGGCCGAAATCGGCGCCAAACGCCTGTGGGACTTCGGCAAGGGTATTGCTTGGGGAGTCGCGCAGGACAAGCCGAGCCTGGGCATCATGAAGCCCTATGACGGCAACGCGGCTACGGTCGGAAACGGAGTCATGGTCGCGCTGGTCGTCGACTCGCACGACAAGGTGGACCGGGTCCACAAGAAGGCCCTCGAACTGGGTGGCAAGGACGAAGGCCCGGTCGGTCCGCGCGGCGACGGGTTCTACGCCGGCTACTTCCGTGATCTGGACGGAAACAAGCTGAACGTCTTTTGCATGGGCTAGGTGCCGAACCTGCGGTCCGGCACCCGGTCGGCAACGTCAGCCGGAGAGCGCGGTCAGGCAGGCATCGAGCGTCAGCGTCTCGGTCGACGCGAAGATGCGCGCGGCGGCAACGTTCGCATCCGGTGCGCGCAGCCGCTCGAGCCACGCGGCGGTGACGCTGGCGGGCACTGTCCGTGGCTCGAATACGAGCCGCGGCACGACACGGGCGACCACGCCTTGCGGCGCGCCACCGGCGACGAGCGCTGCGGTAAAGCGGCCCGCCGCGTCACCCATGCGGAAGGCGTCGATGTTGGCCGCAACAATGCGCTCGCCCTTGTCGGCGAATAGTGCGCGCAGGTGCTTTTCGATGAGCGCCGCCGGCACCGGCAGAAGCGAAGCGGCGGCGCCCAGCATCACGACGTTGTGGGCCTTGACCGTTCCCGCCTTGTGCGCAAGGGCGCCCGCATCCACCGCGATCAGGCGCGGCACCGAGAACAGCACATCGAAAAGCTTTGCGGTATCCGGGTAGGTCGCCACGTTCTTCAGTGGCGTGACGTCGGTGACGATCCATCCGTCGGGACGCAGCATCTTGACGTAGCGGAGGCTCTCCATCGGCTCGACCGACAGCACCATGCTGGCCGCGGCGTCCGGTATGAGGTCGCTCGCGATCGGGGCGTCGGAGATGCGCACGAAGGCCGACACGGCGCCGCCGCGCTGCGCCATCCCGTGCACCTCGGGCTGCTTCAGTTGGAATCCGGCCTCGACCGCCGCGTGATCGATGACCCAGGCAATGGAGAGCACGCCCTGCCCGCCCACGCCGCAGATCACGAGATCGTAGTTCATGCGGGCGTCGCCTTGCGCTCGCGGCGGTGCTCCTTGATGACCTTGGCATAGGTGACGCAGGCACGCCGGGCGATGATCACGGCCAGCCCCGGCCGGGCGATCTCGTCGCGGATGATGCGGACGTTTTCGGCCTTCTTCTGCGGTACCGGCGAGACGACGCGGATGCGCTCGCGCGGCACGCCGAGTCCCGCGACCAGGTCGACCACCTGCTCGTCGGTTGCCATCGTCGGTTGGCCGCCCGTCATCGCGACAATGCTGTTGTCGAGAATGAACACCTTGATGTTGGTGTTCTCGCGCGCGGCGTCCAGCAGTGGCGCCATGCCGGAGTGGGTGAACGTGCTGTCGCCGATCACGCACAGCGCGGGGTTCATGCCGGCGTGCGCCGCACCGATCGCCATGCCGATCGACGCGCCCATGCAAAGGCACGAGTGGATCGCCTGGTGCGGCTTGAGGTAGCCCAGCGCGTAGCAGCCGATGTCGCCCATGACCCGGACGTCATTCCCCATGTCGGCGATGGCCTCCTTGATCGCGATGTACGCGTCATCGTGGGGGCACGCCTCGCAAAGTCGGGGCGGACGGCCGACCAGCACGTCGTCGAGGCCGGGAATCTGCAACGATTCGCCGACCGGGAGGCCGAAGCTCCGCCGAAGCACGTCCGGCGTCAACTCGCCGCTGCGCGGCAGGTGCCCGGTCAGCTTTCCCTTGATCGGCGGTTCGCGCATCAGGCCCAACGCGCTGACATAGCGTTCGATGAAGGGATAACCCTCCTCAACCAGCCACACCTCGGTCGAGGCGTCCAGCAGTTGGCGGATCTTCTGCACGGGAAGCGGGTAGACGCCGATGCGCAGCACGTTGTACTGCTCGAGCCGGGGACCGAGGGCCTCCTGAAGATAGTTCCATGCCACGCCGCTCACCAGGATGCCGGGGCAGGTTTCGCCGCGCAGCGTGAGCGCATTCGCCGGATGGCGCTCCGCGTAGTCGACCAGTGCCGCCTGTTTGTCGAGCAGCCTGCCGTAGGCTCGTTTCGCATTCGACGGAATCAGGGTGTAGGTACTCGGATCCGCGACGTAACGCGCTTCGTTCTGTGCCCGGGGCGGCGACAAGGTGACCCGCGCGCGACTGTGGGCAAGACGGGTGACGAGACGCAGCAGCACCGGCACCTGCAGCTTCTCCGACAGATCGAAGGCCTCCCGGGTGAACGCGTAGCACTCCTGCTGGTCCGCGGGCTCGAGGCAGGGAACCTGCGCGAAATCCGCGAAAAAGCGCGAATCCTGCTCGTTCTGCGAACTGTGCATCGACGGATCGTCGGCGACGGCAAGCACCAACCCTCCGTGTGCGCCGGCGAGCGCGACATTCATGAACGGATCGGCGGCGACATTGAGGCCGACGTGCTTCATGGAGACGAGCGCGCGTTTGCCGGCATACGAGACGCCTACGCCTTCCTCGAGCGCGACCTTCTCGTTGGTCGACCATAGACCCCGGATCGGCGGGCTGGCCGACGCTGCGTGTCGCCGAATGGTCTCGAAGATCTCGGTCGACGGTGTGCCCGGGTAGGCGTAGGCGGCGCTGATCCCGGCATCGATCGCGCCGAGCGCAACGGCCTCGTCTCCCAACAGAATTCGTTCCGACATGCTCATCCTCCTCCCGCATGATACCGCCCGACGGAACGCCTGCTGCGGCGAGCCTCTGCCCTCCACGTCGAGTTGTTGACGGGCGTCAAAGCGGCTTGCCGGTGCGGGGCGCGTAATGGTTCGACACAATCCCCGGCCCGGTCCGCGGCGGCCGACCGCGATCTGCCCCGCTGTCCCTCGCCAATGGTTCGAAGGAGACGCCAATGCTCAAGTTGACCGTGAATGGTCGCGCCCGTACCGTCGACGTCGAGCCCGAGATGCCACTGCTTTGGGTCCTGCGCGTCCACCTCGACCTTCCCGGAGCCAAGTACGGCTGCGGCATCGGCGTCTGCGGCGCCTGCACGGTGCACGTCGACGGCGAGCCGGTGCGCTCCTGCGCATTGCCCGTGTCGGCGGCAGCGGGCAAGAAGATCGTCACCATCGAGGGTCTGTCGGAAAAGGGTCTGCACCGCATCCAGAAGGCGTGGATCGAGCACGAAGTCCCGCAATGCGGCTACTGCATGACAGGCATGATCATGACGGCCGCCGCGTTGCTCGCGAAGCATCCGAAGCCTGCCGATGCGGACATCGACGCGTCGATGACCAACCTGTGCCGCTGCGGCACCTACGCCCGGGTGAAGAAGGCGATCCACGCGCTCGCCGGGGAATCCGCCGCGCCCGCGGCGAAGAACGCATCCGCAGGCCCCCAAGCTCCCGTTCGTTCGCTGCCCGCCGAGGGCGCGCACGCCTCCCTTGGCGCGGCCGGGCGTGAGGCCTCGGGAGAACGGCCATGACGATCGCTCTTTCCCGTCGCGAGTTCCTCAAGGTTTCCACGGCACTCTCCGGCGGCCTCGCGCTCGAATTCTGGTTCCCGGTCGAGTCGCGGGCAACCGGCGGCGCAGCTGCCACCGAGGTCAACGCCTGGATCGTCATCCATCCCGACGATCGCGTCGTCATTCGCATCGCCCGGTCCGAGATGGGGCAAGGCACCTACACCGCGCTCGCCCAGCTCGTCGCCGAGGAGCTCGACTGCGACTGGGCGAAGGTGAGCGCGGAGTTCGCCTCACCCAACGAGCACATCCGGCGCAACCGCATCTGGGGTTCGATGTCCACGGGCGGCAGCATGGGCGTGCGCTCGTCGCAGGACTACGTGCGCAAGGCCGGCGCCAGCGCGCGCGAAATGCTGGTCGCGGCGGCGGCGGCGCAGTGGAAGGTTCCCGCCGCGCAGTGCACGGCGGCGAGCGGAATCATTTCGCACGGCCCGACCGGGCGGAAGCTTCGCTACGGCGAGGTGGCCGCCGCCGCAGCCACGCTCGCGCCGCCGAAGGACGTGACGCTGCGCGATCCCGCGAACTGGAAGATCGCGGGCAAGTCACTGCACCGGCTCGACATTCCCGACAAGGTGCGGGGCAAGCCCGTCTTCGCCGTCGACGTTACGCTGCCGGGAATGCTCCACGCCTCGATCGCGCAATGCCCGGTGTTCGGCGGGAGGGTGGCGAGCGTCGATGCACGCGCGGCGCTCGGCATGCGCGGCGTGAAGAAGGTGGTGCGCGAGGAAGCCTTCGTCGCGGTCGTCGCCGACAACTGGTGGCGCGCCAACGAGGCGTTGAAGAAGGTGAAGATCGAGTGGGACACGGCGGGCAACGGCCGTGCCGACAACCGGACCATCGCGGCGATGCTGCGCGAAGGGCTCGCCGACGCGAACCTGTCGCAGGCGCGCAAGGTGGGGGATGCGCAGGCGGGATTCGCCGCCGCGGCGACGATGGTGGAGTCCGAATACCAGTCGCCGTACCTCAGCCACGCGACGATGGAGCCGCAGACGTGCACCGCCTGGCTCAAGCCGGACGGGTTCCTGGAGGTGTGGACGTCGACGCAGAACGGCGAGGCGTCGATGGCCGCCGCGGCGGAGACGGCCGGTCTGCCGCTCGAGAAAGTCGAGGTGCACAAGATGATGTTGGGCGGCGGATTCGGCCGCCGCGGCGGCCCGCAGGACTTCGTCCGGCAGGGCGTGGCGATCGCCAAGGCCATGCCCGGCGTGCCGGTCAAGATGATGTGGTCGCGCGAAGAGGACATGCAGCATGACTTCTATCGTCCGGCGAGCATCGTGCGGATGAAGGCGGGGCTCGACGCGCAAGGCAGGCTGATCGCAATGCACACAACGATCGCCTGTCCATCGATCCTCAAGGTCCTGATGCCGAATTCGCTCAACAAGGACGGCATCGACTTCTCGGCGGTGCGTTCCTTCAGTGACATGCCCTACGCGGTGGCGAACCAGCAAGTGGACTATGCGATGCGCAACGGCCATGTGCCGGTCGGCTTCTGGCGTGCGCCGGGCCAGCAGAACGCCTTCTACCGCGAGTGCTTCATCGACGAATTGGCGACGGCGGCGGGCAAGGACCCGGTCGAATTCCGGCTGGCGATGCTGAAGGAGGGCGACAAGAACCGCCTGGTACTCGAAGCCGTGGCGAAAGCCGCGGGTTGGGGGTCTGCACTGCCGGCGGGCGTGCACCGCGGCGTCGCGGTCGCCGACGGCTTCGGCAGCTACGCCGCGATGGTGGCGGAAGTGTCGGTGAGCGCGGCCGGGGAGCCCAGGGTGCACCGCATCGTCGTCGCCATCGACTCGGGCTACGTGGTGAATCCGGACACCTGTCGCGCGCAGGCAGAGAGCAACGTGGTGTTCGGCCTCGGCAGCATCCTGTACCAGGAGATCAACATCAGGGACGGGCGCGCGGTGGAATCCAATTTCCACGACTTCCCGCTGCCGCGGATCGCCGAGATGCCGAAGGTCGAAACCGTGCTCGTGCCGACCGGCGGATTCTGGGGTGGGCACGGCGAGCCGGGCATCCTTCCGCTGACGCCCGCCGTGTGCAATGCGATCTTCGCCGCCACCGGCAAGCGCGTCCGCTCGCTCCCGCTCAAGCACCACGACCTGCTCGGGGCATAGGTTCAGCGCGGACGGGCGGCCGCGTCGTCGACGATGGCCGTGGCGAAATGGGACCGGCGGTCAATGCGCAGGAGGGGCAATGGACATTCACGGACGACCGATCCGCGAACGCATCGATTGGCTGTTCGACCTTGCCCGCCGGCATTCGGCGGCCTTTGCCGCGCCCGAGTCCTGGCTCGCGCGCAAGCGCTACGTGGCGGAGCACCCGACCGCGGTGATGGTCCTGAAATGCATGGACGGACGCATCAACATCCCGGTGGCGACCCGCACGCCCACCGGCATCATCCAGCCTTTCCGCAACCTCGGCGGCATGTTCGACCTGGGTTGGCCGCACCTCGGCGAGGTGCTCACCAACCACGTGCAGAGCGTCGTTTCCACCGGCCGGCGTGCGCTGATGCTGATCACCTACCATTTCTCGCGTGGCGACCCGCGGCGCGGGTGTGCCGGCTTCCACTTCGATACCAATGCGGCGATCGAACACGCCTACGCGATCAAGCACCAGGTCGAACATGTCTTCGGCGCCGGCCATGGCACCGTGTATCCGCTGGTCTGCGGTTTCGAGACCGATGGGGACGAACTGATCCTGCACGGCCCGGGCGGCAGCCACCTGAACGCCGGCGAGCTCGCCTCCGCCGACGCCGCTACGTTGGCCCCACGACTGCGCGCCATGTTCCCGGACATGCCCGCGCAGGTCTGCGAGGACATCCTGCCGCTGATTGCCGGCAACGTCGAGCACATTGCCACCGTGCGCGAAACTCCGCGCGAGCTCGATATCGAGCACCGCGAGTGGATGATCTGCATCGGCCGCGGCTTCGATTTCCTGCACATGCCGAACCTGGCGCTGATCATCGGTCCCTACAGCCCCAACCTCGACGACCCGGTGGGCAAGGCCGCTGCGATCATCAGCGACAACATGACCGCCAGGAGAATTCCCGACGACGGCTTTCTGCTGCTCGCCTCCTCGCCCTACGACGAGATCGGTGTGGACCGCGCGCGCGCCGAGCTCAAGTCGCGTTTCCTGAGCGAATTCGCGGCCGGCGTGATCCGCGCCGAGTTTCCCGCACTGGCCGCCCGGATGCACGTGCGCACGGCGGTGCTGGACTGGGCGTCGCGTACTCTGCAGCCGCTGCCCGTGTAGGAGCCGAAGCTCGCTCGGTGTGATCGATGTCTGTACTCTTCGGACCACGAGAGGAACTGTCCTGGGCCACCCCGCCGAAGCCGATTCTATCCACACTCGTCCGCCTCGACGTGCGAGAACGAAATGTACCGTAGCGTTGCCACCGGGACGACGCGCTCGATGGCCTCGCGCACCGCTGCGAACAGCATGCGCGGACCGGTATGGAACAGAAGCGGCTCGGTATCGCGAATCAGGTACTGATTGAAGGCGCGGCAGAAGCCGGGGCCGAAGCCGGACGGCCACGCCGAGGCGTCGGGGAGACCCGACGTCATCGGTCCGTATTATCATCACAAGTGCGATGGACGCCTACAGGCGTTACTTCGCGCTCGCCTCTAGTGCCTCTTTTGGAAAGGAGTTCCCCCATGGGCAACCGTGACCGGCAACGCAAGGAACCAAAGAAACCGAAGCAACCCAAGAAGCCGACCCCATCCTCGCTGACCAGAGGTTAGCGAGCTTATCCCGGGCAGCGGGTATCGATGCACGGGGCAGACGGAGGGGTAGTCTCGCCGAACCCCGCCGCTGACCGTGGGCCGACTCGAGCGGGAAGCTACAGGGCGATCGAGCGGGCGACGCCGCGAAGGGAAAGTTCCGTCGCCCGGTGACAGCTCACGAAGTGGTTGGGGGCGATCTCTTCCTGTACCGGTGACTTCTCCCGGCAGACGGCCTGCGCATACTTGCACCGAGGATGGAAATGACAACCCGGCGGGGTATTGGCCGGGTCGGCCACCTCGCCCTGGAGGATGATCCGTTCGGAGCGAAGGCGCGGATCCGGTTTGGGGACCGCCGACAAGAGCGCCTCGGTGTACGGATGCTTCGGAGACGCGAACAGCTCTTCGGTAGGCGCGGTCTCCACGATCCTGCCGACGTACATCACCGCGACCCGCTCGCTGATGTGCTTGACGACGCTGAGGTCGTGCGCGACGAAGAGATAGGTAAGCCCGAGTCGTTCCTGAAGTTCGAGGAGGAGGTTCAGGATCTGCGCCTGGACCGACACGTCCAGCGCGGAGACGGGTTCGTCCGCGACGACCAATCGGGGATTCAAGGCAAGGGCCCGGGCGATACCGATGCGCTGCCGTTGGCCGCCCGAGAAGGCGTGAGGGTAGCGCCGCATGTATTCCGGCCGGAGGCCGACCAGGCGCAGTAGCTCCACGACCCTGTCGGCTCTTTCCTGCGCATTGCCCTCGCCGTGGACGAGCAGGGGCTCGCCGACGATGTCCAGCAGGGTCATTCGCGGGTTCAACGAGGAGAACGGGTCCTGAAAGATCATCTGCATCTGACGCCGAAGGGAGCGAAGCCTGCTCCGCGGAACGGTTGCCACGTCCAGGACTTCCCCGTTGTCCGAAAGGAGAACTTGACCGGCCGTCGGGGCGATCGCCCTCAGAATGCAGCGGGAAGTCGTGGTCTTTCCGCAGCCGCTCTCTCCGACGAGCGAAAGTGTCTCTCCTCGATTGAGGAAGAAGGTCACGTCGTCGACCGCCTTCACATGGCCGACGGTCTTCTGGAGAAGCCCCCTTCGGATGGGGAAGTACTTCTTGAGCCCCTTGACATCGAGGAGCACGGACTTTTCCCGACCGGCTCTGGTGATCGTCATTTTCGCCGGCGTCTTGTCATTGATAGAGAAAACAGCTTGCCTTTCTTCCCTCGCCGACAGCCTGAAGAAGCGGGTCCTCGGTATCGCAGCGCCCGGCCATGGAGGAAGCGCAACGGGGATGGAAAGGGCAGCCCTTCGGTCGGTTGAACGGGTGGGGAATCGACCCGCTGATGGTCGGAAGCTTCACCCTCGGCACGGACTCGATGCTTGGAATGGACTGAAGCAGGGCCTTCGTATACGGGTGCTTCGGATCGTGGAAGATGTCGTCGACGTTTCCTTGCTCGACCACCCGGCCCAGGTACATGACGACGACGTCGTCGGCCATCTCCGCGACCACGCCGAGGTTGTGCGTGATGAGCATGATGGCCATTCCGCGCTCCTGCTGAATCCCTCGCAGCAGATCCAGGATCTGCGCCTGGGTGGTGACGTCCAGGGCCGTCGTGGGCTCGTCGGCGATGAGAAGGCGCGGATCGCACGAAAGAGCGACCGCGATCATCGCCCGCTGACGGAGCCCGCCGCTCAGTTCGAACGAGTACTCGTCGATTCGGCGCTCCGGCTTCGGGATGCCCACGCTGCGCAACGCTTCGATTCCCCGGCGTCTCGCCTCCCTCCGGCCGACCGCGCTGTGGAGGAGGACCGCCTCGATCAGCTGTGCTCCGACCGTGTGAACGGGACTGAAGGAGGTCATGGGCTCCTGAAAGATGAGACCGATGTCCCCCCCTCGAATCGAACGTATCTCCCGGCTGTTGGGCTTGAGCTTGACGAGGTCGGTTTGCGATCCGTCGGCGCGCGTCAGAACAATCTCTCCTTCGACGATTCGGCCGGGATGATCGACGATCCGCAGGATCGACTGCGCCGTGACGCTTTTTCCGCACCCGCTCTCGCCGACGATGCCGAGCGTCTTTCCCGGGAAGACATCGAAGGAAGCGCCGTCGACGGCCTTGGTCGTTCCCTCGTCCTGAAAGAAGCTCGTCCTCAGGTTCCTCACCGAAAGCAGCGCCTTCGTATCGTACTGCATGATCGCTCCGGTCCCTACAAGTAGGGATCCGCGGCATCCCTTATGCCGTCGCCCATGAAATTGAACGCGAGGACCGCGATGATGACGGCAAACGACGGGTAGAGAAGCCAGGGAGAAATGACCAGGGCCTGGATGTTCTGGGCATCCTGGAGCAGTACGCCCCAACTGATCGCAGGCGGCCTCAAGCCCAGCCCGAGGAAACTCAACGACGTCTCGCTGATGATGATCGCGGGGATCGCCAGCGTCGTCGCGGCGATGATGTGACTGATGAACGAGGGCACCATGTGGCGGAAGATGATCCTCGCCTTGCTGCAACCGAGGAGCTCGGCCGCCATGACGAAATCTTCCTCCTTGAGCGAAATGAATCTCCCTCGAACGACCCGGGCGAGTTCGGTCCAGCCGATGAGGGAAATGATGATCGTGATCGCGAAGTAGACCTTGACGACGTCCCAGTCGGCGGGAAGCGCTGCGGCAAGGCCCATCCAGAGGGGAATTGTCGGAATCGATCGAAGGATCTCGATGATTCGCTGGATCACCGTATCGACCAGGCCGCCGAAATAGCCGGAGATGCCGCCCAGGACGACGCCCAGAACAAGGCTCAGGGCCACGCTGACAAGTCCTATCGTCATCGACGTTCGCGTTGCGTGCATGAGCCGCGACCAGAGATCGCGTCCCTGCATGTCCGTTCCCATCAGGAACAGCGACTCTCCCGCCTTGGCGCCTTCCACCCCGATCAGGTGGCGGTCGCTCGGGATGAAGCCCAGCAATAGGTAAGGCTCTCCCCGGGCGAAGAACGTGATCGGTATCTTCTTGCTCGTGTCGGGAACATAGACCCGCTTGAAAGTGAGGGGGTCGCGGGTTCCCGTCAGAGCGTACACGTAGGGTTTGAAGCTCCCCTCGTCGAACCAGTGGATCCGCTGAGGCGCCATCAGCGACCTCTGGGCTTCCGATTCCAGAGGATCCACATAGGCGAAAAAGTCGGCGAAGAGCGCGACCAGATAAAAGGCAATCAGGACGATGGTTCCGCCCACGGCGAGCCTGTGCTTGCGGAAGCGCCACCACATGAGCTGCCACTGCGTGGCGACGGCGATCCTGTCTTCCGCCAGGACCCCGGTTTCCAACGCCGGCGCGTGTTCCGCCATCACTGCCGCCCCAGACGTATTCTCGGGTCGACCCACATCAGAAGCAGGTCCGAAATGAACGTCCCGATGACGGTCATGACCCCCAGCAACAGCACGATGGTTCCGGCGAGGAACATGTCCTGGGCGATCAGCGCCTTCAGCAGCAGAGGACCGACTGTCGGCAGACTCAGGACGAGCGACACGATGATGCTTCCGGACACCACGTAGGGAAGGAGGTAACCGATGGTGCTCACGAACGGGTTGAGGGCCACCCGGACGGGATACCTCATGACGACCCGGTATTCCGAGAGTCCCCGGGCCCGGGCCGTCATGACATAGGGTTTCCGCAATTCATCGAGCAGGTTCGACCGCATGATGCGGATCAACTGGGCGGTTCCCGCCACGCCGAGGACGACGGCCGGGATCGGCAGGTGCTTCGTAAGGTCCCAGACCTTTGCCATGCTCCAGGACGCTTCGACGAAATCGGGCGAAAAGAGGCCGCCCACATTCGCGCCGAACCAGGCGAAGCCGACATACATGACGACGAGAGCCAGCAGGAATCCGGGGATGGCGAGCCCGATGAACCCCACAAACGTGAACACGTAATCCATGACCGAATAGGGGTAGACCGCGGAGTAGATCCCGATGGGCAGCGCCAGGGCCCAGGTGAACACGATCGCCGCCACGGAAATGACCATGGTCAATGTCAGACGGTCGCCGATGACATCGGATACCGGCCGTCCCCATTCCATCGCCATGCCGAAATTGCCCTGCAGCATGAGACCCATCCACTTGGCATATTGAACCGTGATGGGCTTGTCGAGACCGAGCTGTTCGCGCAGGGCATTCGCCTCGCCTTCCGAAACCGCGCTTCCCGACGCCGACATCGAGGCGATATAGGAGGTGACGTAATCGCCGGGAGGCAGGTGGATGATCATGAAGGACAGGACCGAAATGGCCCAGACCGTGAGCACGGCAAGCAGCAAGCGACGAACGACATAGGCCACCATGGCAACTCCCTGGAGAGGGGTCTCTCGGGAGCCTGTCGGGCCCCCTTGCGGAAGACGGCCGCCCGCCTCGCAGGCGGCCGCTGTCCCGTTACTTGAAGTAGAACGTGATCGGCATCGACGTGTGCGGCGTCCGGGCGTGCTGGGCGTTCACCTGCCGTTCGGGCACGTTACCCATGTTGTTCTTCACGAGACGCACGCCCATGAAGGCCGGCGACTGACCCACCGTGCCGATGCTCCACGTCTGTTCGACGATGATCTTCCAGATCTCTTTCCCGGCCTTGATCCGATCCTCTTCCTTCATGCCAAACGCGTTGCGGAAGAGATCGAAGGCCCGGATCATCTCGGGATCGTCAGGCTTCGTTCCCGCGGTTCCCTTCGAGGCATACCACTTGGCGAAGGCCATGCCCATGTGGCTCTCGGCGGCGTCCACGGGCAGCGCATGGCGGGGGAACAGGAACAGCATTTCCGAGCCGTCGTTCGCCCAGGTGATCATCTGGTTCTCGCTGCCGTTGTCCCGCGTGAACGCGAGATTGCGCTCGAGTTCCTTGACGTCGAGGTCGATGCCGATCTTCTTCCACTGCTGCTTGATCATCTCGCCGACCTGCGTGTACGGGACGAACTGACCGCCGACCGTGATCATTTCGAGGCGGAGGCGGCCCTTGCCGTCGGTGCGCAGCCGGTACCCGTCCGCATCCTTCTTGGTCAGGCCGACCTTGTCGAGCAGCTCGTTGGCCTGCTTCAGGTCCAGGACGCCCCACTTCTTGTTCCACTCTGGGCCTGGGCTGTAGATGGTGTCTGGCGACGGCGCCACCGATCCGGCGCTACCCACGCCGAGCCAGAACGCCTCGTTGAGCTGGTCGCGGTCGATGCCGAGCGCGAGCGCGTGGCGGAAGTCCTTGTTCTTCAGCAGCTTCGAAATCTCGGGATCGGCGACGTAGGAGTTGCCGATGTGGATCGCCACGTCCGAGCCGTTGAAGCCCGGGTCGAGGTGAACGGTGTAGTTGCCTTTCTTGGCGTTCTCCAGGAACACCGGCAGCTTGGACAGATGCATGTGCCGTTCCTGGATGTCGTATTCGCCGGCAATCGCCCGCAGGTTCGCGACCTCGGTGTTTTCCGCCAGCGTCATGGTGATCTTGTCGATGTAGGGAAGCTGGTTTCCCGCGGTGTCGACGGCCCAGAAGTAGGGATTCCTTTCCATGGACCAGGTCGGCGTGTTGATGGGCGACACGGTCTTCCAAGGCGTCATCGTCGGCAGTTCGTTGTTGAGCGCCCAGCTGTACTTCATCTTGAGCAGCGACACCCAGCTGTCGAAACCGAGGTCCTTGGCCTTCTTGTTCGCCGCCTCCTCGGATGAGTACTTGGGCAGGAACTGCTTCAGATAATGGGCCGGCGCATAGGCGCCACCGAAGTTCTGGAAGCCGCCACGCGTGGCAAAACCGGCGCCGATGGCCGTGCTGCCCGCAAGCTGATAGACGAAATAGGTGTAGGGCTCGGGAAATTCGAAGGCGACGGTGTAATCGTCGATCTTCTTCATCTTTCCGTCCTTGCCGTCGATCTGGAACTCGAAGAACGGCGTGGGGACGATGTTCTTGTTGAGGTAGATGTCTTCGTACCAGAACATGAAATCGTCCGCCGTGAAGGGCTTGCCGTCGGACCACCTGGCGCCCTTGCGGAGGTAGATCGTCGTCGTCTTGCCGTCGTCGCTGACCTTCCAGTCGCGGGCGAGACTGGGGATGATCCTGGTGCCCGTGTAATCGAAGGTCAGGATCTTGTCGGCGGAATTGATGCGGTTGCCGTTTTCATGGTCGGCCGGTCCCGTAAAGGCCCGCCGCCAGTTGCCGCCGTATTTCCCGATCTGGTCGAGGGGCTTCACGACGAAGAGCTGCGAGGCCTCGGGCAAGCGCTTTTCGACAGCGGGCAGCTTGCCGGCTTTCACCTGCTCGGCAAGCATCGGGGCTTCCTTGAAGGCTTTCGGAAACGCCTTGGCGTCGAGGATGATCTCCGGCCCCTGAAGCTTGCCGATCAACGAAGAGCCGATCTTTGCGGACGCCGGCGTCGCCGACTGCGCGACCGCCGCACCCGAGCCCATCGCAAGGGCGCCGAGGAGCACAAGACCTGCCAGCCCAAGCGCCGGGCGCATCAGATTCATACGAACCTCCCTTGTCTTTTTCAATTCGGTGGCCAAAAAGTCGGCCGCTCGAGACCAGTCCCGCTGCCCGATGGCGCAGGCCACCACCAACGCCATCGCGACAACGAGCACGGAACTACCCTGCCCGTCCGGGCATTCTTGCGCCATCGCCGTCGAGCGGGTTTGCCGCAGATCAAGGCGGCCGCTCTAGGACTGGCGGTCCGGCCCCCTCAGCGCAGGTCCGACGTTGCCACGCCATCCATGTCGGGGAAGACCTGATTCTCGCCGATCATCCCCCATATGAACGTGTATGCCTGGGTACCGACACCGGTATGGATCGACCAGCTCGGGCTGATGACCGCCTGCTCGTTCCGCACGACGATGTGTCGCGTTTCCTGTGGCTGACCCATCATATGGAACACAACACCGTCCGGTGGCATGTTGAAGTAGAAGTACACCTCCATGCGCCGGTCGTGCGTGTGACAGGGCATCGTGTTCCACAGGCTGCCCTCGTCCAGCTTGGTCATCCCCATGACGAGCTGACAGGACGGCAGCACGTTTGGCACGATGTACTTGCGGATCGTGCGTCGATTGGCCGTGCGCGGGGCGCCCAGCGTCTCGGGTGACGCCTCCGCCATCGTGATCTTGCGATGCGGGTGCGCCGCATGTGCCGGAGCGCTGTTGAAATAGAGTTTCGCGGGGCGCGATGGATCCGCGCTTGCGAAGCTGACCGCGCGCGCGCCCTTGCCGACGTAGAGCGCCTCCTCCGCCATCACGTCGAAGCGAACGCCGTCGACGGTCACGACGGCGTCGCCCCCGATGTTGATGAGACCCAGCTCGCGTCGCTCGAGAAAATAATCGGTCCCCGTCTGCCTGCCGAGCTCCGGGGCGAACTCCAATGCCTCGGCTGTCGGGCAGATGCCGCCGACGACAATCCGGTCGATCTGGCTATACGTGAGCGTGATCTCCCCCGGCACGAAAATTCGCTCGATCAGGAAGTGGCGGCGCAAGCCGCCGGTGTCCAGCGTTCGGGCGTGCTCGCTGTGCACTGGTTGACGAATTTCCATTGCGCGTTCCTCGTCGGGTCAAGCGATCGCCGGCGCGACCGCCGTCGGCACATCTGCAACGATACAACGAATGCGCATTTCGAGTCACATCGCTTGAGGCCAATCAACATGGCGGCCCGGGCTCGGCGCAGAATGATCGTCTCCCGGTCCGGCGGCCGCTTTCGGCTTCGGATCCGCGGACCGACGACGCCGCCGCACAAGAAAGACGCGCAAGGTTCAGGAATCGGAAACCATGAACGATCTTCTGGCTGCGACGGTGGTAATCGCGACGTTCGTCTTCATCGTTCGCGGCACCGAGGTCAGGCTCGCGCTGCTCGCCGGCGGCGCGGTTCTCGCGCTGGCGTCGGGGAAACCCGACTCCTGGTTCAACGAGTTCGCCGCCAGCATGTCGCAGGCGGGCCTGCTCACCGTGATCCTGCCCGCGATCGGCTTCACGACGGTGATCAAGCTGGCAGGATGTGACCGGCATCTGGTGAAGCTGGTCGTCGGCCCGCTGCTGTCGTTGCGTGCCGTTCTGGTTCCAGCGGCAATGCTCGGCACGCTGGTGCTCTCCGTCGCGATCACGAGCGCGGCCGGGATCACGGCAGCGGTGGGCGTGGTGCTGATCCCGGCGATGATCGCGCTGGGCATACATCCGGCGATGGCGGCCGCGGCGGTCATCGCGGGCACCTGGGGCAGCGTCTTCAGTCCCGGGTCGCCGCACCCCGCGCTCATTGGCCAGATCACCGGTGCGTCGGTCGTGGACATCATCGTCGCGCATCTGCGTGCGTCCGTTCCGGCAGCGTTGGCCGCGGCGACGGCACTCTACCTGGTTGCTCGCGTCCGCCGCGAGGATCGCGGCTGGACGCCAGAGCGCGCAGGCACCGCGCCAGTCTCGACATCGCCGTCCGCCGCGGCATCGGGCGAAACGACGAGCGTGGCGCGCGCGCTCATGCCGCTGTTGCCGCTCCTGATGCTGGTCATCACGGTGCCTCAGCTCCGACTCACCACAGCGCTGCTGCCCAAAGGACTGACCGTGTTGCAGGCAATGGTTGCGGGAACCGTGATCACCGCACTCGTGGCGCGGCTTTCGCCAGCGAAGGTCGTCAAGAGCTTTTTCGCCGGCATGGGCGAGGCGTACGGCGGCGTCATCGGCATCATCATCGCCGCCGGCGTCTTCATCGGCGGCCTCAATGCCATCGGGGCGATCGGCCATCTGATCGACGTGCTGCAGGAAGCTCAGTCGGCTGCGCCGATTGCGGCATTTGCCGGGACCTTCGGCATCGCAGCGCTCTCCGGCTCGGGCGACGCGGCCGCCCTCGCGTTCAACAAGGCAATGCTGCCACACGCGGAAGCGCTCGGCGTGGCGCCGGTCGACCTCGGTAACATCGCCTGGCTCGCCGGTGGATTGGGTCGCGGCATGTCCCCGGTGGCGGCGGCAACCGCCGTGGCGGCCGGGTATGCTGGGGTCAGCGTCTTCGAGATCGCAAAGCGCAGCGCGATCCCGATGCTGCTCGGCGCAGTCGTCGTCGTCGCGATCCTGGGATTCCTCAAGTAGCGGAGGGTGACATGCGGCTGCTGCTGCTCAGCAATTCGAAACGCGCGGGCATGGGCTATCTCGAATACGCACAGGGTTTCCTGCGTGATTTCCTCGACGGCTCGACCGCCGAGGTTCTGTTCCTTCCGTATGCTTCGGTGACGAAGAGTTACGACGCCTACATCGAGCAGGTGCGGCCCGCCTTCGGGGCAATCGGCATCAGCGTCACGGGACTGCACGCGACCGCCAACCCGGTCGCGGCGGTGCTGGCGGCTTCCGCCATCGTCGTCGGCGGCGGCAACACATGGAAGCTGCTGCGCGACGCACGCTCGCAGCGGCTGCTGCCGGCGATCCGCAGTCGCGTGGCGGGCGGCGTGCCCTACATCGGCTGGAGCGCGGGCTCGAACCTCGCGTGCCCGACGATCATGACGACCAACGACATGCCGATCTGCGATCCGGGGGGCTTCGACGCACTCGGACTGGTCCCGTTCCAGATCAACCCGCACTACCTGCACGGCAATCCGCCCGGCTTCAAGGGCGAGACGCGCGAGGAGCGAATCACCGAGTTCGGCGCCCTGCAACCGCGGGTCTGGGTCGCCGGATTGCGCGAGGGCACCGGATTGCGGATCGAGAACGGCAGCGCAAGGCTCCTCGGCGATGCGCAATGCCGGGTCTTCCGTCACGGCGAGGCACCGCGCGAACTCGGTGCCACCGACGACTTCGACTTCCTGCTGGAGACCAGCTAGCGCAGCTGCGACATGCTATCCGGCAACAACCCAATGGAACCGGATCCTCGAGCGACCGGCCGATTCGCAGGCCGCTGTCATGCCTTCGAGCGGGATGGAAGTTGGCCGGGTGTAGGATTCCCGCGTGGCCATGCGCACGAATGCGCCGGACAAGTCGAACGATGCAGATGAAGAATGCCCAGTTGACGTGCCTGCCCCCGAAACCGTCGGCATGAATTCGGAGAAGATGCTGCTGGGCCGCCAGCCGATCGTGGATCGTCGCGGCCAAACGTACGCGTACGAGCTCCTGTTCCGCGACAGTTCCCGGAACGCGGCAACGGCGCCCGACGCGGTGCATGCCACGAGCCAGGTGCTGCACCACCTCTTCGCGGAGATCGGGGTCGAGCGCGCGCTCGGGCCCTACCGCGGGTTCCTGAACTGCGACACGCGGATGCTCATGATGCCCGGGGTCCTCGACATGCTGCCGTCACGGCACGTCGTGCTCGAGGTGCTGGAGACGGTGGAGCCCACTCCCGCCATCATCACGCGATGCCGGGAGCTGAAGACCGCCGGCTTCACGCTGGCGCTCGATGACTACACCGGTGACGGCACCAAGTATGCCGACCTGCTGCCTCTTGTCGACGTGCTGAAGATCGACCTCGGAGCGATCCCGTCGGATCAGGTCGCGCGCGTCGTCGCCGAAGCCGAGCGGGCGCCCGCTCTCCTGCTCGCGGAAAAGGTGGAGACCCGGGAGCAGGCCGAGGCGTGCGGACAGATGGGATTCGACCTTTTCCAGGGCTACTACTTCGCCCGGCCGACCATCCTTTCCGGACGGAAGCTGGGTCTGCCGCAGGTAGCCCTGATGCGCATCCTGACGCTGCTGATGCAGGATGCCGATGCGCCGCTGATCGAGGACGCGTTCAAGCAGCAGCCGGGCCTCTCGGTGAATCTCCTCAAGCTCGCCAATTCGGCGGCACTCTCGCTGACGAAGCGGGTGGATTCGCTCGCGCAGGCGATCGTCGTGCTCGGTCGGAGGCACCTGCAGCGGTGGGTGCAGCTGTTGCTGTACACGGAGCCGGGACGCGGCGACATTACCAGTCCGTTGCTGCAGCTCGCCGCGACGCGCGGACGCCTGATGGAAACCATGGCGCAGCTCCTGTGGAGCGACAAGCGCGATCGCTCCGATCAGGCGTTCATGGCCGGAATCATGTCGCTCATGCCCGCGCTCTTCAGCACCCCGTTGGCCGAGATACTGGCGCAGCTGCCGCTGCCACCGCCGGTGTGCGACGCTCTGCTCGAGCGCACGGGGCCGCTCGGCGAGCTCCTCGGGCAGGTCGAAGCGCTCGAGGCCCGTCCGCTGGACGCGACGCTGCTCCCCCCCGGCATCGACGGTGAGTCGTTCAATGCGTGCCTGGCCGAGGCGATGGCCTGGGCCAATCGCATCGGTCAGTCCAACGCCGACGTCGCCTGAGCGGACCGGCTCGATCAATCCGGGCGGATGCCCGCCTTTTTGATGACTGCGGACCAGAGTTCGGTCTGTGTCGCGATGAACCTGGCGAAGTCGTCGGGACTGCCGGGCGTCGTCACGACACCGAGGTCGGCGAGCTTCTTGATGATCGCCGGATCGCGCAGCGCCTTGTCGGTTTCGGCGTTCAACCTGGCGACGATGTCGCCCGGCGTCCTTGCCGGCGCGACGATTCCCCACCACACGGTCGCTTCGAAACCGGGGACTCCTGCCTCGCTCACCGTGGGCGCGTCGGGCAGCAGCTGGACACGCTTGTCGCTCCCGACCGCGAGCACGCGCAGACGCCCGGTCTGGACGTGCGAGATCACCTCGAGCGGATTGATCGGCATGAACGACAGCCGCTCGCCCAGCAGGTCCGTCACCGCAGGCGCGCCGCCCTTGTAGGGAACGTGCAGCACGTCGATGCCGGCGGACGATTTCAGCAACTCGCCGGCGAGGTGTCCGGAACTTCCGTTGCCGGCGGAGCCGTACGCGAGTTCGCCGGGCTTTGCCTTCGCCATCGCGATCAGGTCCTTCAGCGTCTTTGCCGGCGACGCCGCGGGAACGACGATCACCAGCGGCGCGTAGCCGATGCGGGCGATCGGCGCGAAATCCCTCCGGCCGTCGAACGGCAGGTCGGGAAACAGCGACATGTTGGTGGTCAGCCCGTTGGACGCCATCAGCAGCGTGTATCCGTCCGCGGGCGCCTTGGCGACCGCCTCCATGCCGATGTTGGCACTCGCACCGGGCCGGTTGTCGACGATGACGGGCTGCTTCAGTTGCTCGGCGAGCGCCTGCCCGACGATGCGCGCGACGATGTCGACGGCGCCACCCGCGGGATAGGGGACGACGATCTTCACCGTCCGGACCGGGTAGGCCGGGGACTGCGCCGTTGCGGGAAACGCTGCCGCAGCGAGAGCAACGGCCAGCAGCCGAAGAAGCGCCCTGCGCAGCGGGTGGGGGGCAGGCATGTTTACACTCCTCAGTCGTGGAATTGCCGTCAGCGCCGGGCGGGACTGCGCAACCCCGGATTGACCCGGTCGATATCGGACTTCACCTGCGCGCGGCTGCGCTCGTACACGATCTCGCGCCCCATCGCATTGCCGAAATAGGCCTGCGCGTTGCGCGTCGGCACGAGTTCGCACCGGACGCTGTGGATGCCTTCGCCCAGGACCACCTCGATCCGTTCGGCCCGTTTGCTCAGAACGACGACGTCCATCGTCTGGCCGCTTTGCGTTACGCGTACCGTGATCTTCTCGTTGTTCATCGGGTCATCTTCTCGGCCATTGCGGTTTCGGAAAGTCGCGTCGAACGCGTCCGGCGCAGTATAGGCCCGGGCGCGCGCCGATGCACGGCCGAGGCACCTCCGCCGTTGCAGTCGTCGCCGGAAGCAGGCACGGGTCGAGTGCCTGGCCTTCACCGATCACGGCAATCCGAGTTGAGCATGTCTGATCGAGCGGGCACAATCGCATGCAGAAGCCATCCCCGAAGGGCACGATGCATGAGCCCGGTTCCCGCAGCGATGATCCAGATTCCCGCGTCCGAGATCGCCTGGTCCGCGATTCGCGCGCAAGGCGCTGGCGGGCAGAACGTGAACAAGGTCTCGACGGCGCTGCACCTTCGCTACGATATCCGCGCATCGTCGCTCCCGGAACCGGTGAAGGCCCGGCTGCTCGCCCGCAATGACCAGCGGATCACCGCCGACGGCGTCATCGTCATCAAGGCGCAGCGCTACCGGAGCCAGGACAAGAATCGCGCCGACGCGCTCGCGCGGCTGCAGGACCTCGTCGCCGAGGCCGCCGAGGTGCAGGTTACGCGCAAGCCCACGAAGCCGTCGAGGAGCGCCAAGCGCCGCCGCCTCGACAGCAAGGTGAAGCGCGGCCAGCTCAAGGCGACGCGCGGCAGGATCGTCGACTGACCGGTCGGCAAGGCGCCAGCGCGGAACTGCCGGGTCCCGATCTTCCGGCACACGGCGCCGATGCGTTCCGCTCATCGTATAGTATGCAAGATGCGCCCGTTCCGGTGAGGAGCCCCCGCCATGTTGATGTCCGCCGCCGACTACCGTGAATCGTTGCGCCCGTTGCACCCGGTCGTCTACGTCGATGGACGGCGAATCGACTCGGTGGCCGACGAGCCGCTGCTCGCACCGGGTGTCAACGGCATCGGCGTCAGCTACGATTTCGCGTTGCGCGAGTCCACGCAAGGCCTGATGCGCACCGCGGGTCCCGACTTCGACGGCGCGATCAACCGGATGCTTGCGATCCCCCGGAACAGCGCGGACCTACTCAACAAGCTCGAGGCCGTGCGCCTGGTCTGCCAGGAAACCGGATGCGCGCAACGCTATCTCGCCGGCGATGCGCTCTCCGCGATCTTCCATGGCACGACGCGCATAGATGCCGAAGCGGGCACCGACTATCACCCGCGCTTGCGCGCATACCTCGAGCATGTCTACGCCAACGACCTGACGCTCGGCATTGCGATGACCGACGCCAAGGGCGATCGCTCGCTGCGGCCGGCGCAGCAGCCGAACCCCGACTCGTACGTTCATATCGTCGAGCGCCGTGCCGAAGGTATCGTCATTTCCGGCACCAAGGCGATCGTCACGGCGGCGCCCTATGTGCACGAGTTGCTCGTCATGCCCGGCCGCGACATGACGGAAGCGGACCGGGAGTTCGCGGTGTGCTGTGCCGTCCCGATCGACGCGGACGGACTCACCATCGTCGCCCGACCTGCGGGACGTCCGGGCGAAGCGGCGGCGCGCTTTTCGGGCAAATACGGCCAGTCGACCGGCGTGTGCCTGTTCGATCGCGTGCTCGTGCCCTGGGAGCGGGTGTTCTGCGCCGGAGAATGGCGGCAGGCCGCCGAAATTCTGTACAACTACACGGCGCAGCACCGGCACACCTGCATCGCGGCGCGCGCGGGTTTCGGCGATCTCCTGATCGGCGCGGGCGCGCTGGTCACCGAGGCGAACGGCGTGGACCTCGATGCCGCGCACGGCGCGCGCGACGCGATGGTCGACCTGATCAAGATCACCGAAGGCTTCTACGCCTGCGGTGTGGCCGCCTCGATCTACTGTCAGCCGAGCGAATCCGGCATCGTCACGCCGGATCCCGTCTTCGCCAACATCGGCAAGCTCCTGCTCGCCACGCAGATCTACGACATGCACCGGCTCGCGCATCACGTCTCGGGCGGCATGATCGTGGCGTTGCCCGGACCGGACGAGGATCACAATCCCGCCACCGCCGGGCGCCTGTCGGAAGTGCTGACGGCGCGCTCCGACATCCCTTACGAAAAACGCATCGAGGTTGCGCGGTTTCTCGAGGACCTGACGGCATCCTATCAGGCCGGATGGTATTCGCTGATCAGCCTGCATGGTGGGGGCTCACCCGAGGCGATGAAGCTCGAGATCTATCGCAACTATCCGATCGGGAACAAGGTGGACCTGGTCGAGCGTCTGCTCGATCGCGGCGTGTTGGCCGATGCGACGCGCAAGATCACTCGCAACCGGCAGCCCGGCATGTGCTGCGCCGTCGGCTGCTTTGCGCCCGATACGCCGCAGATGGTCGCGCTGCCGCGGGCCTCTGCGAAGCCGGGTGCGGTCGCCGCGGCCGGACCGAAGACCGTGGCGGTGGGCGGGCACTGACCCGTGCACGCGACGCCACCGCTGCAGCATCCGGCCGGCGCGAAAATGCGACGGCTCGATCGTGCGCAAAGCCTGCTGCTCGTCGTCGACATCCAGGATAAGCTTGCGCCGCACATCCTGCACGGCGAAGCGTTGATCGCTCGCGCATCGGCGCTGCTCGCGGCAGCGCGGCGTTTCGGTGTCCCCGCCATCGCCACCGAGCACTGTCCGGGGCAGATCGGCGGAATCGTCGCGGCCTTGCGCGGGCAATTTGCGGCCGGCGAAATTTTCGAGAAGACGCGCTTCGGCGCCGCCGATCATCGCGAGTTCGTCGCGCTCCTGGAAGCATGCGGTCGCAAGCAGATCGTCGTCGCCGGGATGGAGGCCCACGTCTGCGTGCTGCAGACGGTGCTCGGCCTTGTCGCACTTGGCTACTCGGTGACGCTCGCCGGCGACGCCTTGGGGTCGCGGGCCGCGCGACAGCACGACCGGCGCTTCGCGATCGACCGCATGCGCAACGCCGGCGCCGTGGTCGCCGGCACGGAGACGGTGCTGTTCGAGTGGACGCACGCCGGTGACGATGCCGCGTTCCGCGACATTCTGGCGATCGTCAAGTCGCTGCCGCCGGAGGTGTAATGAACGACCTGCCGGAACACGTTCGCCGCAATCACACCGTTCGGGGCCAGTAGGCGAGCGAGTACGCCGGGCCGCGTGGAGCCGCCTGGATGGCGCGGCGCCGCGGCGGACGTGGGCGGTATGGATTTCCCCGGTTCTCCGGACTACACTAGGCTCGCCTGGACCCGACCGAACAGCTCCTGCGAACTCCTGCGCGCCGAACTGTCCGGTCATCGCATTCTGCCGTCGGGAATCTCAATTTGCTTCAAGGCAATCGAGACCGCTGCCGTTCGATTGTCGGCGGTTATGCGGATCCTGCGACATACCAAAAAAAGGGGGGACAAACAATGATGTTCGACACAGTGGCATCGCTGCTCAAGGAGAAGAAAAACTCGAAGTTGGTTTCCGTCGCGCCGACGATGACGGTGGCGGAGGCCGTCGGAACCATGAACAACGAGAAGATCGGCGCGGTGGTCGTGCTCGAACAGCACAAGCTCGTAGGCATCTTCACCGAGCGCGATGTGGTGGTCCGTGTCGTCGGTGGCGCACGCGATCCGCTGACGACGCGCGTGTCGGAGGTGATGACGTCCGCCGTGCGCAGCGTCGAACCCGCGACGGCGATCGACGAGGCCATGCGGCTCATGTCGGAGCGCCGCCATCGGCACCTCCCGGTGGTGGACAACGGCCAGGTGCGCGGTCTGATATCGATGGGCGACGTCACCCGCTGGGTCATCCGGTCCCAGCAGGAACAGGTCAACCTGGCGATAAACGCCGTGAAGCAGATGGGCTACTCGAACCGACGCGGCTAAGAACGGATGGGCCGGCAGCAGCTGGCGGGAGCGGGGCTTCGACGCAACGCGTCGAGGGGAAGCAGACAGCTTTTCTGAACAACCGGGGATCCGCGGCCGACTCCCGTGGGTTCGCCAGTCCTACGCGCCGGCATCGCCGTACTCCCACGGCGGCCGTCGCTGCCCGATCCGTTTTGTCACGGCGCCGACGTCCACCCCGGGCATTTCGCGCCGCACCAGCTCCATCACCTCGCGGACCAGCGTCTCGAGCGATCCTATTGCCTGGGGCGGCGCCTGCGTGAACAGCGCGTCCAGGCGGTCCGCCAGGCCCTCGGGCTTGCATCGCATCTGATCCACGAACCGCCGCATCTTCTTGAACTGAAACGTCGTGAAATACAATCGATTGACCCCGGCGAGAATCCCGAGCAGCTGATACGCGCTCTCGGTCAGGATCTGGTAGTGCCACAGCGTCGCATCGCGGGCGGCGAGGGTGTCCTGCACATACCACACCGGGAACAATTGCAGGCGCTTCTCGACCATCGCTCGCGCCAATCCCTCCGGGTATGCGCTGATCCTCGCTTTCCAGCGCTCCATGTGCTCGCCGCCGTACACCGTGATGCCTTCGAGTGTTCCGGACATCGCCTTGTGCAGCGGCGTATCGGCGTTCCACCGTTCCAGCACCTCGGCAATGTCGTTCTCCCAGGCGGCAATCGTCGCGTGCCCGATTTGCGCCTGAACGCCATTCAGCTCGTAGGCCTCGGCGATACTCCCCTCGGCGCGGTCGCCGATCAGCCAGGCGCGCTCCGGCGCGCCGTTGCGCACCCTGATCTCGGCCAGTACGTCTTCACTCGGCAGCTCGTCTTCGTAATAGACGGTCATGTCGAGATCGGAGTAATGATCCGATATCCCTTCCGCCACGGATCCCGTGATCATCGCCGCCCTCGCGATCGGCAGCTTCGCATAGGGTTCGAGCACCCTCGTCCCCAATTTCAACAGGTATTCGCTCTGCGCAGTTCGCTCTCCTGTCATCGTCGATCTCCGGTCGCGAGGTTCACGTTCGCGCCGAATCCGGTGCCCGTTGTCGCGCTCATCGTCGGGAAATCGGCTGTCAAGGCCCCGGCACGCGCCCGAAGCCCGGCAGCTTGAGTGCGGGATGCATCAAGTCCAAGCCGGCGACCAAACCGAGGACGTTGACCTCGAGACCTTCGTCGACGCCGGCGGTCACGCCCAGCAGTCCGCCAAACGAGATCTGATAGCCCGCGCCGCTCGGCGTGCGCGCGACAACGCGGCCCGCCGGAAGGTAGTCTTTGCCGATCGCCGTCGACGGCATCGTCAGCCCGAGTTCGGGAATCTCCCGACCCAGATGCGCGATGAATGTATTGCTGTTCGGACCTGGCCACGCGCTGTAGGAATTTGCATCGGGATACGAGTCCACCGCGTTTGGCAGCTTGGCGATCACGGCCTCGGCCTGCGCCCCGCGCAGGTCGCGGATCAGCTGCGGTGGCGAGCCATACCATTCCGCGTCGGGTGCGCGATTGCCGGAGATCGAGATCACCGACCTGCCCGCGCGCGCATACCAGCCGATCACCTCGTAGCGCGTGTAGCCGCTCGCCCCCGTCGGCTTCGCCGCGAGCCAGGTGTGGACGGCGAATGCGCCACGCCAGCCGAAAGTCCGGCTCGCATAGACCTGCACGACGGCGTCTTGATGTACGGCGGGATCGGGCGCGAGGCCCACCGAACGGTGTGTAGCGGTACGCCAATCGCCGGATACGGATGCGCGGCCAAGGGCAAGCGCCAGCAACGGCCCGGCCACGAGCAGGCCCAGAACCACAAGCAGCCACTTCGCCAAGCGGAAGGCCTTGCTCATTGACATGTCGACTGACCGAATCACACGTGCTGATGCGAAAGCCCGCGTGTGGCAGGAAGTCCGCTGACCGGACCGGCCCGCGATCGGGAAAGGGGCAAGTCCCTTTCCGCTCAAGGAAGATGGCGCGCCCGACAGGAGTCGAACCTGTGACCTTTGGCTTCGGAAACCAACACTCTATCCAACTGAGCTACGGGCGCCCTGGTTCGAATTTTACCGTGCCGATCGAACGAGCGTCCAGCCGAGATTCCGATGCCGCGCAAGCCACGGTATAATGTGATGTTTTTCCGACCGGGATCCCATGGAGCGGCGCTGAACGCGACCGCTCTCGAACCCGGAAACTCGAATTGCCAAACCCCGCGGCCGCCGCCCTCGGACCAGGAACGCCATGCACGAACCCGATCAGCACGTCTCCCCGATCAAGAACTGGAAGCAGCTAGTCGTCGTCGTCGTGCTGGCATTTGTTGTCCCGATCGCCGTCATCGTCATCCTTTCGCAGTACGTCACGGGCGCCCCGAAGGGCGCTGGCGAAAATGAAAGCGCGGTACTGGAGCGAATCAGGCCCGTCGGTGACGTTCGGCTCGCGGTCGCGAGCGGCCCCAAGGGTCAGCTGAGCGGCGAGCAGGTCTACAACCAGGTCTGCAAGACTTGCCACGAAGGCGGGCTGGCCGGCGCGCCGAAAGTCGGCGACAAGGCGGCGTGGGCCAAGGTCATCGCGCAAGGCCTGGCGCCTACGGTCGACCATGCGGTCAATGGCATACGCGCGATGCCGCCGAAAGGTGGGAATCCCGATTTCGACAACGTCGAGGTCGAACGCGCCGTCGTCTTCATGGCGAACAAGGCGGGTGCCAACTGGAAGGAGCTCCCGGCGCCGGCAACGGCGAAGGGCGCGGATCGCACCGGCGAAGAGGTGGTGAAAGCAGCATGCGGCAAGTGCCACGATAGCGGCCAGGGCGGCGCCCCGAAAGTTGGCGATCGCGCGGCGTGGACGCCGAGGGTGGCCAAGGGTCTCGCCACCGTCACGCAGGCCGCTCTCAAGGGGCACGGCGGCATGCCGGCACGCGCCGGCATGGCCGATCTTTCCGACGTCGAAGTGAAACGCGCGATCGAATACATGTTCAATTCGGGCATCGGCAAGGCGGCGACCACGCCAGCCGCTGCGGCCGTGCCGGCGGCCACAGCCGCCGTTGCGACGGTTACCGCCACCGCGCCGGCTGACGCCAGGCCGGACGGCAAGAAGGTCTATGACACGACCTGCATGGCGTGCCACGCTACGGGTGCCGCCGGCGCACCGAAGCTCGGCGACAAGGCCGCCTGGGCACCGCGCCTGAAGACCGGGATCGACGCGCTCTATGCGTCCGCGCTCAAGGGCAAGGCGGCCATGCCCGCGAAGGGCGGCAACGCCTCTCTCCCCGACGCTGACGTGAAGGCGGCCGTCGACTACATGGCGGCGGCAGCGAAATAGGGTGCCCCGCGCGCGGGCGCGCGCGGCCGCCGGGTTATCCGGCGACGGACGCGTCGGTCACTTCCACCAGATCGTGGTCGCCGCGCGTGACATCGCGCTCCTCGGCGAGGTGCGAAAGGTAGTCAGCCGTCACGTCGCCCGTGATGTACTTGCCGTCGAAGCACGACGCCTCGAATTGGGAGAGCGCGGGATTCGCGGCACGGACCGCCGACTTCAGCGCATCGAGATCCTGGTAAACGAGAAGGTCCGCGCTGATCTCGCGCGCGACCTCGGCTTCGGTCCGGCCCGTGGCGACGAGCTCGCGCTGGTTCGGCATGTCGATCCCGTACACGTTCGGATAGCGCACCGGCGGACTCGCGGAGGCGAAGTAAACCTTTCTCGCGCCTGCTTCGCGTGCCATCTGCACGATTTCGCGCGATGTCGTGCCGCGAACGATCGAGTCGTCGACGAGCAGTACGACCTTGTCCCTGAACTCCATGCCGATGGGATTGAGCTTCTGGCGCACGCTCTTCCGGCGCAGCGCCTGGCCGGGCATGATGAACGTCCGGCCGATGTAGCGATTCTTGACGAAACCCTCGCGATAAGTGAGCCCCAGCGTGTTCGCGAGTTGCAGCGCGGACGGCCGGCTGGAATCGGGGATCGGGATCACGACATCGATGTCCTGCGCCTCGGGAATTCCGCGGATCTTGGCCGCGAGCTGCTCGCCCATGTTGAGCCGTGACTCGTAGACCGACGTGCCGTCGATGACCGAGTCCGGCCGTGCCAGATAGACGAACTCGAAGATGCAAGGGGCGAGAATCGCGTTCTCGGCGCACTGCCGCGCGTGGAACCGTCCCGTCTGGTCGACGAAGATCGCCTCGCCGGGCGCGACGTCGCGCAGCACCGCGAAGCCCAGCGCCTCCAACGCAACCGATTCGCTGGCGACGACGTACTCCGTGCCGCCCATCGCCTCGTTGACACCGATGATGAGCGGGCGGATGCCGAACGGGTCGCGAAACGCGACCAGGCCGTAGCCCGCGATCATCGCGACGATCGCATACGCGCCGCGACAGCGCTTGTGGACGCCCGCGACCGCGGTGAACACCGCATTCGCGTCGAGCCGTGCGTGGTGCGCGGCACGCTCCAGCTCCAGCGCGAACACGTTGAGCAGTACTTCGGAGTCGGAATTGGTGTTCACGTGCCGGAAATCGAGCTGGAAGAGCTCGCGCTTCAGCGCCTCGCTGTTCGTCAGGTTGCCGTTGTGCGCGAGCGTGATGCCGAATGGCGAGTTCACGTAGAAGGGCTGCGACTCGAGCTCGGACGACGCGCTGCCCGCGGTCGGATACCGGCAGTGGCCGATGCCGAGGTTGCCCGAGAGGTCGCGCATGTTGCGCGTGCGGAAGACGTCGCGAACGTAGCCGCTGCTCTTGTGCATGTGAAACGACGTGCCGTCGTTGGTCACGATGCCGGCGGCGTCCTGTCCGCGATGCTGGAGCAGCAGCAGCCCGTCGTAGAGCACCTGGTTGACCGGCGTGTGCGCGACAACGCCTATGATTCCACACATGAACTATGCTCTCCCTTGGGCGTGCCGGCGGTCGAAGCGCCGAGGCGCGCGGAGATCGTCCCCGCCGCCGAAAAATCGAGCCGCTGCGCCCACGCCCGGGGCAGGTAGGGCTTCAACGCGAGAGCGACAATCGCCAACGGCCTGCCCGATATCGAATTTTGCCACCAATCGTGCCTGGGCAGTGTGGTGACGCCCGCGATCAGGGCGAACACGACGGCGGCAACGAGGCCGCGCGCCAGCCCGAACACGGCGCCCAGCAACCGGTCGACGAATCCCAGTCCGACTGCGCGCACGGCACTCGACAGCATCGTCGCGACGAACGCGCCGACGAGCATCACCGCGATCAGGATCAGGGCGAACGCGAGCACGTGCTTCACGACGGGCGTCACATCGAGGCGCGAGAACAATTGCGCCACCGGTCCCGCATACAGGATGGCCACGACGAGGCCGACGATCCAGGTTGCGAGCGCGATCATCTCGCGGATCACGCCACGGACGAAAGCGAACAGCGTGGAAAGAGCGACGACGGCGATCAGGGCGAGATCGAAGCCGTTCATCGAAGACGTCGCGGCAACATGGGCAGGTCTCGCGCGCGCGAGGGCGGGCGCGTCACTTCGTCGGCGCGACGATCCCGCTGTAACCCTCGCCCTTGAGCTTCACGCGCGCGGCGTCCGCCTCGGGTCGCGATGCGTAACCGCCGACCCGCACGCGCCACAGCGTGCCGCGCGTGGTCTGCACGGGCTCGACAAACGCGGCGTAGCCGGTCTTCTTGAGCTTGTTGGCGAGCGCGTTTGCGCCCTTGTCGTCGGCGAACGCCGCGAGCTGCACGACGAATCCGTCCGCCTTGGCGGGCGCGGCGGACGGCGACGGTGGTGCGGCGGCGACGATCGCCGGTTTCGATTCCGCCGCGACCGGCTTCGGCTCGGGTTTGCCTTCGGATTTCGTCTCTGCCGAAACGGCTGCCGGCTCGGCCTTCGGTGGCGCAGGAACCGCCTTCGGTTCGGAAGTCGCCTCCGTCGCCACCGCCTTCGATTCGGCTTTCGCATCCGCCGGCGGAGCCTTCGCCGCGTTCTTCGGCTCGGCTGTCGCGGATTTCGGAGGCGCTTTCGGTTCGCCTGTCGCAGCCTTCGCGGAGGCTTTCGCGTCCGGCGCCGGCGTGGGTTTGGACTCGGTCTTCGCCGGGGGCTTCGGCGGTGGCGCAAGCGCGCGCTGCTCGGCCTCGGTGACCGACTTCTTCGGCACGAGCGCCTCGCCCGGCGGCACGGCCGGAGTGGCGACTTTGGCCGGCGGCGCCGCGGCGGGAACAGGTACTTCGGGTTTCGATTCCGACCTTATCTGTCCGACCTTGGGATCCGCCTTGTCTTCCGCCTTCGGCAACGGCTTCACCTCGCCGGATTTCCCGGACAGCCGGTTGATGAACTTGCCCTCGTCCACCGGCGGGATCTGCACGGAGACGTCGTCGCCGAGCGGCCGCGGTTCCTTTTCGAGCAGCATCGGCAGAATGATCGCGGCCGCGAGCGCCAGCACGATTGCGCCGACCAGGCGGCGGCGAGCCTTGCGCTTCAGGTCATCGACGACCTGATTGGCGTCGTCAGCGATTCGATCAACCATGCCGTGTCGCGTGCGCGGTTCCGGGCGTCGGCGCGGCCAGCGCGGCCGCGACGGTCAGGAACGATCCGAAAACGACGATTCTATCAGCTTCACCCGCCTCTTCCCGCGCGGCCGCCAATCCCGAGGCAACGTCGTCGAACATTCGGACCGCCGCAGGCGCAACGCCCGCTTGCGCGAGCAATGCGCCGACCTGCACGGCCGTCGCGCCGCGCGGGCCGGGCAGGGTCACGACAAACCAGCGCCCGATCCGCGCTTGCACTGCCGCGATCACGCCGGCGAGATCCTTGTCGGCGAGCATGCCGAATACCGCCAAGGTCTCGGGGAAATAACCCATGGTCCCGAGCGTCGCAGCCAGCGCGCGCGCCGCGTGCGGGTTGTGCGCAACGTCGAGCACGACCGTCGGTCGCCCCGGCAGCACCTGAAAGCGGCCCCGGAACTCCACCGCGACCAGACCGTCGCGAACCGCGCCCGCCGCGACGTGCAATCGGTCGCGCAGAAAGTCGACAACGGCCAGCGCGGTCGCCGCATTCGCGAGCTGGTACATTCCGCGCAGCGACGGATAGGGCAAGCCAGAGCGCCGTCCGCCCGGGCCCCAGTATTGCCACTGCCGCTCCTCGGCGACGTACCCGAAGTCGCGGCCGATCTGTGCGATCGGCGCGGCGATGGCCTGCGCATGCGCCGTGAGCGTCGAAGGCGGGTCGGGCTCGGCGCAGACCACCGGACGCCCCCGCCGGAATATGCCGGCTTTCTCGAACGCGATGTCGTCGCGAGTCGGGCCGAGGTAATCCATGTGATCGAGATCGATGCTCGTGACGACCGCGACGTCGGCATCGATGATGTTGACCGCGTCGAGGCGGCCGCCCAGCCCGACTTCGAGAATCGCGACGTCGAGGCCGGCACGCGCGAATATCCACAGGGCCGCGAGAGTACCGTACTCGAAGTACGTCAGCGGGACATCGTCGCGCGCATCCTCGACTGCATTGAACGCGCGGACGAGCTCATCGTCGCCAAGCGGCTCGCCGTCCAGCCGCACGCGCTCGTTGTAGCGCACGAGATGCGGCGACGTGTAGAGGCCGGTCCGATGGCCCCCGCTTCGCAAAACCGATTCCAGCATCGCGCAGGTGGAGCCCTTGCCGTTGGTCCCGGTGACCGTGACAACCGGGCAGACCAGCGGTGCGGCCATCTTCGCGTGCACGGCCGCCACGCGTTCGAGCCCCATCGCGATCGCCTTCGGATGCAGCGTCTCGAGATACGCGAGCCAGGCGGCGAGCGACGTCGGACGGCTCATTCATCTCAGCTCGCCGGCGCGGGCTGGCCGGTGAGATGCGCGAGCAGCCGTGCGAGCTCGTCCCTGAGCTGCCGGCGGTCGATGATGAGGTCGATTGCGCCCTTCTCGATCAGGAACTCCGCGCGCTGGAATCCTTCGGGCAGTTTCTCGCGCACCGTCTGCTCGATCACGCGCGGTCCCGCGAAGCCGATCAGCGCGCCGGGTTCGGCGATCACGACATCGGCGACGAACGCGAACGACGCGGAGACGCCGCCCATCGTCGGGTCGGTGAGGATCGAGATGAACGGCAGCCGCGCCTTGGTCAACTCCTGCAGCACGGCGGTCGTCTTCGCCATCTGGAACAGCGAATTCACGCCCTCCTGCATCCGCGCCCCCCCCGATGCCGAGATGCAGACGTACGGCATGCGGTTCTCGTACGCGACGCGCACGCCGCGAACGAAGCGCTCGCCGACCACCGAGCCCATCGATCCGCCCATGAATTCGAACTCGAAGCACGCGAGCACGAGCGGCACGCTCTTCACGCTTCCCTGCATGACGACGAGCGCGTCGGTCTCGCCGGTCTCTTCGAGCGCCGCGGCGAGGCGTTCCGGATATTTCTTCTGGTCCTTGAACTTGAGGCTGTCGACGGGCACCACCTCCGACCCGATCTCGAACCGGCCTTCCGGATCCAGCAGCTGGTCGATTCGCTCGCGCGCGGGGACGCGCACGTGGAAGCTGCATTTCGGGCAAACGAAGAGATTCTTTTCGAGGTCGGTCCGATAGAGCACTGCCTCGCAGGCGGGACACTTGATCCACAGCCCCTCCGGCACCGCCGTCTTCTTGGCGCCGGGTGTGCTCTTGATCCGCGGCGGCAGCAGCTTCTGGAGCCAGCTCATTCGCGGCCTCCGCTACTCTCGACGGCGATCGACGGTTCGCGCTGTCGGCCGCCGCAATCGCTCGGCGACGCATTCTTCGGGTCTTGGCTGGCGCCCGCCTCGCTCATGCGTCTCCCCCTTCACCGCGGAGCGCGTCGGTCGAGTGCGCTGCGGATGCCCGCGAGCCACGCCCCGGCGCGGTCCCCGGCCGCCTCCGCGGGGCCCCCTTCGATTTCCTGGATGATGCGGCTGCCGATCACGACCGCGTCGGCATCGGCGGCGATCGCCCGTGCGGTCGCCGCATCGCGGATGCCGAAGCCCACCCCGACCGGAAGCGCGACATGCCTGCGGATCTCGGCGAGCCTGCGTCCGACCTCGGCGGTGTCCAGATGGCCGGCGCCGGTCACTCCCTTCAGAGACACGTAGTAGACGTAGCCGCGCGCGAGCTTCGCGATTGTGGCGATCCGCGCATCCGGTGTGGTCGGCGACACCAGGAAGATCGGTGCCATGCCGCGCTCGCCCAGGAGAGCAGCGAACTCCGCCGCCTCCTCGGGTGGATAGTCGACGACGAGCACGCCGTCGACGCCGGCTTCCTTCGCACGGTCGGCGAACGTCGTCACGCCCATCGCCTCGATGGGATTGGCGTATCCCATCAGCACGACGGGCGTCGCGGCGTCCTTGGCGCGGAACGCGGCGACGATCGCGAGCACGTCGGCCAGGCCGACGCCCTGCGCCAACGCACGCTCCGACGCGCGCTGGATGACGGGCCCGTCGGCCATCGGATCGGAAAACGGCACGCCCAGCTCGATCACGTCGGCACCCGCCGCGACGAGCTGCAGCATGATCGGCAACGTCATCGCCCGCGACGGGTCGCCTGCCGTGACATAGGGGATAAGCGCGGTGCGGCCCGCGGCCCGGAGCCGTTCGAACGTCGCGTCGATTCGATTCATCGGCGCGTGGGATCGCACTCGGGCCGGCAGAAGAACTTGAGCCCCGACCGTTCGGCGACGGTATTCATGTCCTTGTCGCCGCGGCCCGAAAGATTGACCAGCAGGATCTTGTCCTTGGGCATCGTCGCGGCGAGACGCGCTGCATAGGCGAGCGCGTGCGCGGACTCGAGCGCGGGAATGATGCCCTCGATCCGGCAGCATTCGTGAAATGCCGCGAGCGCCTCGTCGTCGGTGATCGTCACGTATTCGGCGCGCCCGGAATCCTTGAGCCACGCGTGCTCGGGACCTACGCCCGGGTAGTCCAGGCCGGCCGAAATGGAATGCGTCTCGATGATCTGGCCGTCGGCATTCTGCAGCAGGTAGGTGCGATTGCCGTGCAGTACGCCGGGCCGCCCGGCAGTGAGCGATGCCGAATGGCGCCCGGTCGCGATGCCCTCTCCGGCGGCCTCGACGCCGATCAGGCGCACGCCCGCGCGCGGGATGTAGGAATAGAAGATGCCCATCGCGTTCGACCCGCCGCCCACACAGGCGATCACGGCATCGGGATCCCGGCCGGCCGCCTCCGGCATCTGCGTCAGGCATTCGCGGCCGATCACGCTCTGGAAATCGCGAACCATCATCGGGTACGGATGCGGTCCGGCGACGGTGCCGATGATGTAGAAGGTCGTCTCGACGTTGGTGACCCAGTCGCGCATCGCTTCGTTGAGCGCGTCTTTCAGCGTCTTCGAGCCGGACTCCACCGGGACGACGGTCGCACCGAGGAGCTTCATCCGGAACACGTTCTGCGCCTGCCGCTTCACGTCCTCCGAGCCCATGTAGACGACGCATTCCATGCCGAAGCGCGCGGCGACGGTCGCCGTGGCGACGCCGTGCTGTCCCGCGCCGGTCTCGGCGATGACGCGCGGCTTGCCGAGCCGTTTCGCGAGCAGCGCCTGGCCGATGCAGTTGTTGATCTTGTGGGCGCCGGTGTGGTTCAGATCCTCGCGCTTCAGCCAGATCTGCGCGCCGCCGGCTTTTTGCGACCACCGCTTCGCGTGATAGACCGGCGAGGGCCGGCCGACGTAATGCGCGAGCTCGTCCTCGAATTCGGCGACGAAATCCGGATCGCGCCGGAACCGCGCGTACTGCTCCTTGAGCTCGTCGAGCGCGCGAATCAGCGTCTCGGCGACGAACACTCCACCGTACGGGCCGAAATGGCCCCTCGCATCGGGCAGGTCGTAGGGAATGTCAGCCATCTGCATTGCGCACTTCCTCGATGAACGCGGCGATCCGTGCGGCGTCCTTGATGCCGCGGACCGGCTTGCCGTCGGCGCCGATCGTCTCGACGCCACTGGAAACATCGACCGCCCAGGGTCGCACGCGCCGGATCGCATCGCCGACATTGGCCGCGGTCAGCCCGCCCGAAAGCACGACCGGACGGGAAAGGCCCTCCGGAAGCGCGGACCAGTCGAACGTCCGCCCGGTGCCGCCCGGCAGTCCGTTCGAAGGGGGCGCGTCGAACAGCAGCCCGCATGCGTCGGGATAACGACTTGCGCATTCTAGCAAACCGAGCCCGGCCGTCTTGCCGCCGACGGGAACCGCCTTGATGTAGGGCCGGCCGAAGGCTCGGCAGAACTCCCCCGGCTCATGCCCGTGGAACTGAAGCAGATCCACCGGCGCTGCGGCAAGGACCGCGCGCACGTGGGCAGGGTCCGGGTCGACGAAGAGTCCAACCACGGTCACGAACGGCGGCAGGGCCTCCTGGATCATCGACGCTTCCCCGGCGGCCACCGCGCGAGGGGACCCGGCCCAGAAGACGAAGCCGACGGCATCGGCGCCCGCGCGCGCCGCTGCGAGACCATCGGCGACGCGGGTAATGCCGCAGATCTTGACGCGCGTGCGAGTCATGGTCCCAGCGGGGTCATCGGGCAAGCGGCAACGCGAGCGGCCGGCGGGTCGGCGGCAGCCGCCATTTCGCGTCGAAGTCGGCACCGGTGAAATAGAGCCCGTCCGGCGCGAATGTCGGTGCGGCACGCGTACGGTCGCGGCCGGCGAGCAGCTCACCGATCCATGATGGCGGATGCTTTCCCGCCCCCACGTATACCAGCGCACCGACGATGTTGCGGATCATGTGATGAAGGAACGCATTGGCGGAGAACTCGAAACGGACGAAATCACCCATTGCCGCGATCGACAGCGCCGCCATCGTCCGCGACGGCGACTTCGCCTGGCACTCGGCCGCGCGAAACGCGGAAAAATCATGGGTACCGATCAGCGCACCAGCCGCCTCGGTCATTGCCTCGAGATCGAGCTTCCGATGGTACCAGCCGGCGCGGCCGGCAAGGAGCGCGGGCCGTACGGGACGGTTCGCGAGCACGTACGTGTAATGGCGCCCCACTGCACCGTAGCGCGCATGGAACTCGTCGCCGACGGGATGTGCCCACAGCACCGCCACGTCCGCCGGCAGGTGCGAGTTGACGCCGCGTACCCACGCCGTGCCCGGGCGCTCGACATCGGTATCGAAGTGGACGATCTGCATCGTCGCGTGCACGCCGGCGTCGGTGCGACCGGACGCGATCGTGGCGATCCGCATTGCGGCGATCGCCGAGAGGGCGCGCTCGAGCGCGTCCTGCAGGCCGCGCCCATCGCGCTGCGACTGCCACCCGGTGTATGCGGTGCCGCAGTATTCGAGTCCGAGGGCAATGCGCATTGACGTAAGCGACACGGGCGACGGAGGTTCGCTCCGCCG
>Ga0209048_10000290_pt1 | contig 55367 bp, 48 predicted proteins | sample FrelakmetCRP12CR_FD_187146 | JGI IMG/M metagenome (GOLD analysis project Ga0209048, IMG submission 187146) | Freshwater lake sediment microbial communities from the University of Notre Dame, USA, for methane emissions studies - CRP12 CR (SPAdes)... | ecosystem: Environmental > Aquatic >...
CAGTCTCGCCGGGTTCTCGACCCGCCTTCGCCTGCGCGCCTTGCGCTGAGCGTTTTCGGCCGTGCAACGCGTATGTGCCCATAGTGTGAACAGGCCCTACGCCGGAGCGGCGGCCCGCGTCATGCGCTCGGCCGGCAGCGTGCGCACCCAGACGAGCCAGACGATCAGCACGTCGAGCATGATCAGCGCCTGCCAGACATAAAGGTGCGCCCACTCGAACACGTCGAGGTTCCATTGCCCGAGGTAGAACAGGCTGATCACGCGGATGATGTTGAGGCCCTGGACCGCGAAGATGCCGGCGACGAGGCCCATGAGCCGGTGCTTCCACGGCGCGGGAAACGCGAGGATCGCGGCGACCAGGACGATCGTCGCCTCGACGCCGTTGCATCCTGATTCGATGGAGACCGCGAATCCGTTTTGCGTGCTCTGCAGCACCTTGCCGGTCGCAATGACGCTCGGGTCGAAGAACGTGACGAGCCGCGCGCTCACCGCCGCAAGCGTGTTGGTCCACGGCACCACGAAATACTCCTGCGCCCACGGCGTGAGCTCCGCGCCGAACAGCACGGCCTGCAGAACCAGGAATTGGACGAAGAAGCGGATCACGGAACGTGATTCTACGGCAATTGCGCAGGCGGTCGGTCGACGCGCGATGCCGGGTTAACATACGCCATGCTGTTCAACAGCTACGACTACCTGCTCTGGTTCCTCCCGGGAACCCTCGTCGTCTTCTTTCTGCTGGGCCGGCGCCCGTTCGCCGCGCAGGTTTGGCTCACCGTCGCGTCACTCGTCTTCTACGGCTGGTGGAATCCGTGGCACCTGCCGCTGATTCTCGGCAGCATCGCCTTCAATTTCGCGATCGCCGCGTCGCTGCGGAAAATGGCGCGGCGCAGCGTGCTTGCGCTCGGCGTCGCGGCGAACCTCGCGGTGCTGGGCGTGTTCAAGTACGCCGACTTCTTTCTCGACAACGTCGCGCGCATCGCCGGCGACGCGCCGCCGCTCCTTCATCTCGCGCTGCCGCTCGGCATCAGCTTCTTCACGTTCACCCAGATCGCCTACCTCGTCGACGTTTACCGGCGCAAGGCGCAGGAACCCGTCCTCGCGAACTACGCGCTGTTCGTGACGTTCTTTCCGCATCTGCTGGCGGGGCCGATCCTGCACCACAGCGAGATGATGCCGCAGTTCGCGGAGCGGACGAACAAGCGGCCGCAATGGGACCACCTCGCCGCCGGGCTGTACCTGCTGGCGATCGGTCTCGTGAAGAAGGTGCTCATCGCCGACACCTTCGCGCCGATCGCCGACGCCGGCTTCGGCGCGCCGTCGACGCTGACGGCGCCCGCGGCGTGGGTGGCGGTCCTCGCCTACACGATGCAGATCTACTTCGACTTCTCCGGCTACACCGACATGGCACTCGGCGCGGCGCGCCTGTTCAACATCAAGATGCCGATCAACTTCGACTCGCCGTACCGCGCGCGGGACATCCGCGACTTCTGGCATCGCTGGCACATCACGCTGTCGCGGTTCCTCCGCGAGTACCTCTACATCCCGCTCGGCGGCAACCGGGGCGGCGAGGCCCGCACCGCCGTCAATCTCCTCGCGACGTTCTTCCTGGGCGGTCTCTGGCACGGCGCCGCGTGGACGTTCGTGATCTGGGGGCTGTTGCACGGACTCGCGATGGTCGTCTGCCGCGCCTGGGGCGCGTTCGGTCGCCCGCTGCCGCGCGGGCTCGGGTGGGCAATTACGTTTCTGTTCGTGATGACGACCTGGGTGTTCTTCCGCGCGACCTCGCTCGACGGCGCGCTCGCGATGCTGCAGGCGATGGCCGGGATGAATGCGGCGCCGGCCGCATCGACGCTCGCGTGGCTCTCCGAGGTGCAGGCGCGCCTCGGCACCCTGCTCGCCATTCCGCCGGCATGGACGCTGGTGCCGCCGGCGATCGGGCTCGTCGTCGTCTGGCGCCGCGCCAACTCGAACGCGCTCGCGATGCGCTTCCGGCCGACGCTCGCGAACGGCGCATTCGTCGCCCTCGCCTTGCCCGTATGCGTGCTGCAGCTCGCCCGCGTGACGCCGTTCCTCTATTTCAATTTCTGAGCCGCGCGACCCGATGGCCGACGTCGTTGCCGCGCACTCGATACAGGGGACACCGGCCGCGCGCCGCTGGTTCGCCGCGTCGCTCGGCGTCGCCGTCGCGAGCCTCGTCGCCGTCGGCGGCTTCAACGCCTGGGTCGACCCCTTCCAACAGTACCGCATTCCCGGGCCGTATCCCGCACGTTATTACACGTCGCTGCATCGCTACATCGCGCCGGGGCTCGCGAAAAACGCCGCCTACGACACGTTGCTCTCGGGCTCGTCGATCGTCGAGAACACGCGCAACAGCGCGATCGGTCAGTCCTGCCAAGGCACGGGCCTCAACGTCGCGATGCCCGCGCTGACCGCCGCGGAGCAATCGCTGATCGTCTCCACGGCGCTCGCAGCGAAGCCCTTGAAGCGCGCGATCCTGATTCTCGACTTCAACGCGTTCTCGGGCGCGCCGGACCAGCGCAATCCGCTCGCAGGCCCGATACCGCGCTATTTCTACGACCGCAACCCCCTGAATGATCTTCCGTACCTTTTGTCGTGGAGCGTGCTCGTCAAGTCGTGGCGCATCGTCACGGGCGACCGCAGCGAGCGTTTCCGCACCGACTCCGATGCGCCGTGGTGGTGGGCGGACGAAAAGCGTTTCGCGCGCGACGAGGTGGTGAAGCGGCTCGATCCACGCGACCTCAATGCGCAGTTCCAGCAGCCGCCGCGCGAGCTCGCGGGAATGCAGGAGAGCTTTCGCCGCAACCTGCTGCCCCTCATGGCCGCGCATCCGCAAACGGAATTCGTGCTCGTCTGGCCGCCGTATTCGGTCGTCGTCTGGGCCGACTTCGTCCAGCGGCGGCAACTCGACGTGTCGCTCGACTTCAAGCGCTGGGTCTTTGCGACGACGCGCGCGCTCCCGAACGTCCGCGTGGTCGACTTGCAGGGCGTCGCCGAAATTACGCACGACCTCGACCGCTATACCGACCTGTACCACTTCGACCCCGCGGTCAACGAATGGCTGATCGCCGAGGCCTGTCGCGACCGGTATCGCGTACGGGCCGACAACGTCGATGCCCTCGAAGCCGAATTGCGCCGCCAGGCGCAAACGTTCGACCCCGGCCTGCTCGGACACCCATGACCTTGGCTGCGGGGCTCCGTGCGGGCCGCCCGCCGCGGAACCGGCCCGCCGGAGTTTGAACGGGTGGGGGGCTTGCAATCACAAATACGAATCATTATCATTCGTAATAATCTAGCCCAACCAAGGATCCCGATCGTGTCACGCTTGCTCCTGCTCGCCCTGTTCCTGCTTTTTGGAACCACCTCGGCCATCGCCGCCGACGACGAGTTCAAGCTCGTTATCGAGAATCACAAGTTCGAACCGTCCGAGGTCACGATTCCCGCCGGCAAAAAGATCAAGCTGATCGTCGAAAACCGCGACGCCACACCGGAAGAGTTCGAGAGCCACGCGCTCAATCGCGAGAAGGTGATCGCCGGCAAGTCGACGGCGACGATCTTGATCGGTCCCCTCAAGCCCGGCAGCTACCCGTTCGTGGGCGAGTACAACGAGAAGACCGCCAAGGGCGTCATCGTCGCGAAGTAGCCACCCGGCACCGCCATGTTCGCCACGGCCATCATCGTCTTCCGCGAGATCCTCGAGGCGGCGCTCATCGTCGGCATCGTCGCGGCGGCGACGCGCGGCATCCCGGGCAGCAACCGCTGGCTCGGCGCCGGCATCCTCGCCGGACTGATCGGCGCCGGCTTCGTGGCACTGGGCACCGGCCGCATCGCCGAGCTCGCGAGCGGCATGGGCCAGGAGCTTTTCAACGCCGCCATTCTCGGCCTCGCGGTCATCATGCTGGGCTGGCACAACCTCTGGATGTCCTCGCACGGCGCGGCGCTTGCCAGGGACGCGCGCAACGTGGGCAACGACATCCGTGACGGGCGACGCGCGCGCTCGATGCTCCTGATCATCGTCGGGCTCGCGGTGCTGCGCGAAGGGTCGGAGACGGTTCTCTTCCTGTACGGGATCGCGGCGGCGGAAGGCGGCGGATCGGCGTCGATGCTGGCCGGCGGCGCCGCCGGAATTGTCGCGGGCGTCGCCGTCGGCTGGCTTGTCTACGCGGGGCTGCTGCGGATCCCGCTGCGGTGGTTCTTCACGGCGACCGGCGTTCTCGTGCTGTTCCTCGCCGCCGGCATGGCGTCGCAGGCCGCGCGCTTCCTGATCCAGGCCGATGTCCTGCCGAGCCTCGCGACGCCGTTATGGGACACGTCGTCGTGGCTTCCCCAATCGTCGGTCGCGGGCACGCTGCTGCACAGCCTCGTCGGATACGAAGCGCAGCCTTCCGGAATGCAGATCGTCTTCTACGTGCTGGTGCTCGTGGTCATCGCAACCGGCATGAAGTGGATCAACAAGGGGGGCGCGCGGCCCGCCGGCAACGGAACCGCGGCTTGAATCGCGCGCGCGGATCCCTCGTCGCGGTCGCGCTGGCGGCGGCGTGCAGCGCGAAGGCCGATCCCAACGACTATGTCTTCGTGCCGGCGGTCGCGTACGGCGAGCCGGGGCCCCGGCCGCAGGCAACGGGGAGCGAGCGGTCGCGAGTCGCCACAGGAGTCCCGAACCGTCCGCGGAGGCCGGGGCCCCGGCGCTACGCGTTTCCGCTTTTCGCGCGCGCGAGCGGCGGATTGCTCGCGAAGTAGCGCTTGATGCCGTCGCGCATCGACTGCGCGAACGCCATCTGGTGCCGGTCGCTGCGCAGCCTCAATTCCTCATCCGGGTTCGAGATGAACGCCGTCTCGACCAGGATCGACGGAATGTCCGGCGCCTTCAGCACGGCGAATCCCGCCTGCTCCACGGCCGCCTTGTGCAGCGGATTGACCGTCCCAATGCCATCCAGGACCTGCCGGCCGACCTTGAGGCTGTCGCTGATCTGCGCGGTCTGCGACAGGTCGATGAGGGTCCGAGCGAGCATCGGATCGCGCACGTCGACGTTGACGCCGCCGATCAGGTCGGCCGCATTTTCCTTTTGCGCCAGCCATTTCGCCGCCGCGCTCGACGCGCCGCCCTCGGAGAGCGCGAATACGGACGAGCCGCGGGCGCTGCGCTCCCGGAATGCATCCGCGTGGATCGACACGAAGAGATCCGCCTGCACGGCCTGTGCCTTCCTGACCCGCGTCGCGAGCGGGACGAAATAGTCGTCGTCGCGCGTCATCGTTGCGCGCATGCCGGGCTCCGTATCGATCAGCGCGCGCAGCTTGCGGGCGATCGCAAGCGCGACGTCCTTCTCCATCGTGCCCCGCTGGCCCACCGCGCCAGGATCCTCGCCGCCGTGTCCCGCGTCGAGCGCGACGATGATCTTCCGCCGCTCGCTTCGTTTCGCTTCCGCCCGCGCTTCGGGAATGCGATCCTGCGCCGTACCGGCGGGCTTGGCGCCGCCGCCGACCACGCCCTTTTCCTCGAGCAGCGCCATCAACGGATCGACCGGCGTCAGTGGATAGAGGTCGAGGACGACGCGATGCCCGAAGGTCGCGACGGGCGGCAGTGCGAAGAGCTGCGGCCGCGTTTCGGTCTTGAGGTCGAGGACGATGCGCAGGACGTCAGGTGAATTGCGCGCGATGCGAATTCCCGCGATGTACGGATCCGTCGACTGCACGTACGCCGGCAACCGCTCGAGTTCGGGCGACAGCTCGACGCCTTCGAGGTCGAGCACGACGCGATGCGGGTCCTTCAGCATGCGAAGCTGATGGGGGATCGGCGCGGGTCCTTCGATGATCACGCGCGTGTAATCCTGCGCGGGCCATAGGCGCGCGGAAGCGATCCGCGCAGCGGCCGACCAGGCCTTCGACGGCGCGATCAGATGCGCGGCGGGAAGCACCAGCCAGCGGCACGCGCGCCGGCGCTCGATCGAGAACCGTACTACGCCGCGGCGGCGATCGCGCGCAGGCATCGCTCACCCGGCTCCGTGTGTGCGCGCAACGTGAGATCGCGTCCCGGTCGCTGCCCGCCGACGGGATGCGCAAGCGTCAACGCGAGGTCCGGCGGCGGCAGCAATGTCCCTATGCGCTCGGGCCATTCGACCACGCAGACGCTGTCGTCGCGAAAGCAGTCGGCGAGTCCCGCCGTTTCCCATTCGCTTGGATCGGTGAACCGATAAAAATCAAAGTGATAGAAGTATAGGTTCGAAAAGGGATAATGTTCAACCAGCGTGTAGGTCGGGCTCTTGACGGGTCCTTGCCATTCCAACCGGCGCAGGCAGCCGCGCACCAGCGTTGTCTTGCCCGTGCCGACCTCGCCCGACAGTGTGACCACCATTCCCGGCCGCAGTTCGGGCGCAAGGCGCGCCCCCGCGGCTTCGGTCGCTGCAGTGTCGTCGAGGTGAAGGGAGGCAGTCGACATGGTCTTCAAGCGGGGTCATGCCGCGACGCCGCGCGAGGCGCGTGGTGTACGCTTTCCCGGATGACGACGGCGTCGAGGGCGGCGGACAACGAGCTTCGCCAACGCGACATGCCCGCGCTCGCCGCGCGCATCCGCGAATGGGGGCGCGACCTCGGCTTCGACGAAATCGGCATTGCGGGCACGGACCTCGGCGCCGACGAAGCCCGCCTGGTCGCCTGGATCAAGGCAGGACGCCACGGGACGATGGATTATATGGCACGTCACGGCGCGCGCCGCGCGCGTCCCGCCGAGCTCGTCCCCGGGACCGTGACGATCATCACCGCGCGCATGAACTACCTGCCGCCCGCCGCGCGGGCAACCGGAGCTGTCCTGGCCGATCCCGCGAAGGCGTTCATCGCGCGCTACGCGCTCGGCCGCGACTATCACAAGGTGCTGCGCGCAAAGCTGCAGCGTCTCGCCGTGCGCATCCGCGAGGACGCCGGCGACTTCGGGTATCGCGTGTTCACGGACAGTGCGCCAGTGCTCGAAGTGGCGCTCGCCGCGAAATCGGGGCTCGGCTGGCGCGGCAAGCACACGCTGCTGCTCACGCGCGACACCGGCTCGTGGTTCTTCCTGGGCGAGATCTACACCGACCTTCCCTTGCCCGAGACCGCGCCGCAATCGGCGCACTGCGGGTCGTGCACCGCCTGCATCGACATCTGCCCGACCCGTGCGATCGTCGCGCCCTACGAGCTCGACGCGCGCCGGTGCATCTCGTACCTGACGATCGAGCACGCCGGCAGCATTCCCGTGGAGCTTCGTCCGCTCATCGGAAACCGGATCTACGGGTGCGACGACTGCCAGCTCGTGTGTCCGTGGAACCGGTACGCGAGCATTGCGACCGAAGCGGGATTCGCCGTTCGCCACGGGCTGGACAATGCCGATCTCGTCACGCTGTTCGCGTGGACAGCGGCCGAATTCGACGAGCTGACGGCGGGGAGCGCGATCCGCCGGATCGGCCACGAGCGCTGGTCGCGCAACATCGCGGTCGCGCTCGGCAACGCACCACCCGAGCCGGACATTGTCGCGGCACTTTCGGCGCGCGCGGACGACCCGTCGGCGCTGGTTCGTGAGCACGTCGCCTGGGCGCTGGCGCGGCACCGCGAACGCTCGGCTAATGCGGCGCCCACTTGACGAGAAACGCCCGCATCGCGGCCGGATCGTAATTCTTCTTCGCCTCGAGCTCGTCGGTGTCCTGGGAGTGCAGCACGCGCCCGCCCGCATCGAGCACGAAAATATGCGGATAGCCCTTGATCGCCGGGTAGCGGCGCAGGAACGCGTCGTTGTGGTTTTCCGCGGACCAGTTGACCTTGAGCCAGACGTAGTGGGCGTCGCGGTACCGCTTGAGATCGGGATTGGCCGAGAAGAACCGGTCCATGACGTGGCACCACGAGCACCATTCGCCGCCGACGACGACGATCACATTGCGCCCGGCGGCGCGCGCGATTCGCAACGCGACGTCGAGATCCTTTGCAGGGTCGCGGGCGGGGTCGTATTCGAACGGCAGCGCGACCGGCTGGTCCGCCGCGAATGACGGGGCGGGGAAGCAGGCGGCAACGGCGAGCGCGAGAAGGCGGCGGCGTGACAGATGCAGTGCAGGCATATTGGGTCGTATGCGGGCGGGGGTCGAGGCGTTCATGAATTCTACGCGTGTCCCGCCCTAGAAATCGAGGAAGAACGGCGCGACGGCCAATACGATGCCGATGCCGCCCAGCCACATCCACCCGTCGACGAAATACGTGTACAGGCAGAGGGCGATGCCGGCGATCAGCGGCGCGAACTTCTGCTGCCGCCGGCCATAGACGATGTACGCCATGCCCACCGCGCTCATGACGAAGCTGAAGAACAGGGTCGCGGCCATGGAGCGCTCCCGGCTACCGGATGAGCTGGTTCATCGAGACGATCGGCAGCATGATCGCGAGCACCAGCACGAGGACGATCGCGCCCATCGCGACGATCAGCGCCGGCTGCACCAGCGCCGCGAACCACGTGATCCGCCGCTCGGACTCCTGCTCCAGCAGCGTGGCGGCGCGCTCGAGCATGGGCGCCAGCTGCCCGCTCGCTTCGCCGTTCGCCACGAGATGGATCAGCACCGGGGGAAAGACCTTTTGCTCCTTCAGCGCACGCGCGAGCGAGACGCCTTCGCGGACGAGCCGCGCCGCGGCATCCGCGGCGGCGCGCAACGGCAGTGACCAGATGACATCGCGCGCGGCATCGAGCGCGCGCAGCAGCGGCGCGCCGCTGGCGGTGAGGATCGCCAGCGTGCTCGCGAATCGTGCCGTGTCGATGGCCGCGACGAGGCGGCCCGCGACCGGAAGACGCAGCAGCGTGCCGTGCCAGCGCGCCCGGAACGCCGGGCGCCGATTGGCGAGCGCGAACGCCACCACCGCCGCGGCGAAACCGGCGAGCCAGAGCCAGCCGGTCGCGCGGAAGAACGCGCTGAGCGCGATCAGCGCCTGCGTGAGCCATGGCAGTGTCTGGCGGCTTTGCTGGTACACGGAGACAACCTGCGGGACCACGTACGCGAGCAGCACCGCGATGACGGCGAACGCGATACCCGTGACCAGGGCCGGGTAGATCAGCGCCAGCGTGAATTTCTGGCGCAGCGTTTCACGCGCCTCCAGGTAGTCGGCGAGGCGCGCGAGAACCTCCGGCAGCCGCCCCGTCTCGCCGCCAACGGCGACAAGGCCGCGATAGAGCTCGGAAAAGGTCCGCGGCCAGCGCGCGAGCGCGCCCGCCAGCGTCTCGCCCGAGGCGACCTGCGCGCGCAGCGACGTGAAGAGCTTCGTCGAGCGCGCGTCGTCGGCCTGTTCGGCGACGGCCCCCAGCGCCTGGTCGAGCGGCATCCCCGAGCGCGTCAGCGTCGCGAGCAGCCGCGTGACCAGCGAAAGCGTCGCCGCGGGCAGGCGCGTGCGGTCGACCGCTGTGGCATCGCCGTTGTTCGCGGCTTCGATCGACGTCGGAAACAGGCCCGCGCCGCGCAGCTGCTCGCGTACCTGCCGCTGCGTCTCGGCGTCGATGGTGCCGTGGCGCGACTTGCCCGCCGCGTCGACCGCTTCGTACCGGAATGCGGCCATCGGTGTTGACGCGATCAGGACTCGCGCGCGACGCGAACCAGCTCGGCGAGCGAGGTCGTGCCGTCAGCGAGCCAGCGCGCGCCGTCGCGGCGCAGCGGCAACATCCCGCTCGCGAGCACGTTCGCCCGCAGCGCGTGTTCGGGCGCGCGGTCGTGGATCAGCCGGCGGACGGCGTCGTCGACGAGCAGGAGTTCGTAGATGCCCGTCCGGCCGCGATAGCCCGTGGAATTGCACGTCGCGCAGCCCGCCGGCGCCGACAGGGGTGTCGACCGGGGCAGACCAAGTTCGTCCAGCAACGCCGCTTCGCCGGCCGTGGGCGCCGCAGTCGTGCGGCATGCGGGGCAAAGCGTGCGCACCAGGCGCTGCGCGAGCACGCCCAGCAGGCTCGACGCGAGCAGGTACGGCTCGACGCCCATGTCGGCAAGGCGCGTCACCGCGCTCGCGGCGTCGTTCGTGTGCAGCGTGGCCAGCACGAGGTGTCCGGTGAGCGAGGCCTGCACCGCGATCTGCGCCGTCTCGAGGTCGCGGATCTCGCCGATCATGATGATGTCGGGATCCTGGCGCAGGATCGCGCGCAGCGCGCGGGCGAAATCGAGTTCGATCCGCGGATTGGCCTGCGTCTGCGCGACGCCATCGAGCGCGTACTCGATCGGGTCCTCGACCGTCATCATGTTGAGCGTGCCGCGCGGCAGGCGCGACAGCGCTGCATAAAGCGTGGTCGTCTTGCCGGATCCGGTCGGCCCCGTCACGAGAACGATGCCGTGCGGCTCGCGGATCAGCCGGTCGATTGCGGCCTGCGTCGGATCGCTCATGCCGAGCGCCGCGAGGTCGAGCATGGCCGAGTCCTTGTCGAGCAGGCGCAGCACGACGCGCTCGCCGGGGCCGGTCGGCAGCGTCGAAACGCGCACGTCGACCTGCTTGTCGCCGAGCTTCAGCGCGAGGCGACCGTCCTGCGGCAACCGCCTTTCGGCGATGTCGAGGCTCGCCATGATCTTGAGGCGCGAGACGAGCGCCGCGTGCAGTGCCCGCGGCGGCTCGATGACGTCGTGCAGCACGCCATCGACGCGGAAGCGCACGACGGAGCGGCTTTCGTAGGGCTCGAAGTGGAGATCGGACGCGCGCTCGCGCAGCGCCTGCAGCAGCAGCGCGTTGATCATCCGGATGACCGGCGCCTGCGCGCCGCTGTCCAGCAGGTCCTCGGCGGGCGGCAGGTCCTGCATCAGCCGCGCGAGGTCGGTCTCGCGCGACAGGTCCTGCGACAGCTGCGCGACGCCGGACGCGACGTTGTAGGCGCGCGCCAGCTCGGCGGCGAAGCGCTCGGCGTCGACCGCGCGCGTTGCCAGCGGGCGCTGCAACACGCGTTTCAGCTCGGCCAGGCCCTCGATCGTCGCGTCGGGGCGCGTCAGGACGACGACGGCATCACCCTCGTCGCCCAGCGCCAGCACGCCCTGCGCCTTGGCGAACGCATAGCTGATCCGCTGCGTATAGGGTCCGGCCGGCGCGGTGGCCACACTCTCTCTCATTGGAGCGCGGGCGGTAAGCGCTGCCGCCTTCAGGGTTTGCCGGACGGCGCGCTCGGCGCCGGCGGGATCCAGAAGCCGCCGCCCGCGGGCGGCACCGGCGCGGGCGCGGGCGGCACCGGCGGCACCGACGCGGGCGTGCCCGGCATCACGCCTTCGGGCGGCAGCTGCGGCTGCGTCGCGTCGCGCCAGAAGAGCCGCTCGGGCACCGTCCAGCGCTCCTGCTCACCCATCAGGTAGTCGTAGCGGTCGGATGTGAGCGTGCGGCCGTCCGCGGCCGTCCGCACGACCGTCGGCTTGAGGAACACGAGCAGGTTGGTCTTGACCCGGTGCCGCGCGTCGTAGCGGAAGAGCGCGCCCGCGAGCGGGATCTGGCCCAGCAGCGGCACGCTGTCGGAGCCGTCGGTCATCTGGTCGTCGATGAGCCCGCCCAGCACGACGATCTGGCTGTCATCGATTACCACGGAGGATTCGAGCACCCGCTTCGAGATGACCGGTCCGGCGCCGTTGGTGGCGATCGTCGGGTCGACGCGCGACACTTCCTGGTACACGACGAGGCGCACGGTGCCGCCCTCGGTGATCTGCGGCTTGATGCGCAGCATGAGGCCGATGTCCCTGCGCTCGAACGTCTGGAACGGCGTGACCGTCGAGGTGCTGCCGGTCGTGGCGTACTGGCCGGTCAGGATGGGGATGTTCTGGCCGACGAGGATGCGCGCCTCCTCGTTGTCGAGCGTCAGCAGCGTGGGCGTGGACAGGATGTTGGCGTTGACCTGGGTCTCGAGCGCGCGCGCGAGAAACGCGAGGTTGGTGATCAGGCCGAGCCCCGGGATCGTGATGGTGCCCTTCGTCACGCCGAGCGCGAGGCCCTGCCCTACCGACCCCGGATTGGCGGAGATGTCGATGATGTTGTTGCCGGTGCCGCGGCCGCCGAAGTTGGTGCCCCCGATCACGCGGGTCTGCGTCGAATTGATGCCGGTGAGCGCTTGCCACTGGATGCCGAACTCGGCCGACTTGTCTGCGGACACCTCGCAGATGAGCGCCTCGACGAAGACCTGCGCGCGGCGCATGTCGAGCTTCTCGATGATCGCCCGCAGGTTGTTGTAGACCGGCTCGGGCGCCATGATCACGAGCGCGTTGTTCGCGGTGTCGGCGGTGATCGTTGCGCCGCCCGCGACGAACGTGTTCGAGCCGGAGGGCGTGAATGGCGCCGGCGCGATGCCCGGCGCGGCGGGCGCCGCGGCGGCCGGCGCCGAATTTCCGAGCATCGTGGACGGCGCCAGCGTCGAGAGACCGGTCCCGCCGGACGCCGGAGCGCCCGCATCGGCATTGCCGGTCATCATCGAGCGCAGCGTTTGCGCGACACGCGCAGCGTCCGCGTTCTTGAGGTACACGATGAACATGTTGCCGCCGGGCCGTCCCGGCGTGTCGAGCTGCTCGATCAGCTGGCGCAGGCGCGCGACGCGCCCGGGATTGTCGGCACGCAGCAGGATCGAATTCGAGCGGGGATCGGCGATGACGCTGACCCGCTGCTGTGTATCCGCGGGCGTGCCCGCGGCGGCGCCGGCGGCGGCGGCATCGGCGACGAGCTTGTTGATCAGCGGCACGATGTCGATCGCCGAGGCGTAGCGCAAGGTCACCAGAACCGGCTCGCCGCCCGGCGGCTGGTCGAGCGACGAGATGATCTTGTCGAGGCGCTTCAGGTTGTCGGCGTAGTCGGTGATGACGAGCGCGTTGCCGTTGGGAAAGGCCGCAATCGTGTTGTTCGGCGTGATGAGCGGCCGCAGCACATTGACAAGCTGCGCGGCCGATTCGTACTTGAGCGCGATCACCTGCGTCACGAGGCGGTCGCCGCCGCCGACGATGGGCCCGGTCATGGTGGTCCCGCCCTGCTGCTTGGCATCGGCTTCAGGAACGATCTTGACCACCCCTTCGCCTTCGATGGCGGCATAGCCTTGCATGCGCAGCGCGGACAGCAGCGTCGGATAGACGAGGCTGCGCGGCACCGGGCGCGCGGAAACGATGTTGATCGTGCCCTTGACCTTGGGATCGACGACGAAATTGCGGCCCGTGATTTCCGCCACGGCCCGGATGACCGCGTCGATGTCCGCATTGACGAAATTGAGCGTCACCGGCTCGTCGGCGGCAAGCGCCTGGTGCGCTGGCGCGGCAAGCAATGCCGCCATTGCAAAAAGGGCCGCGCTCAAAAAGCGCGGCATGCGAGCCCGGCGGGGGGCCCCGCGGCGATGGTGCAGTTTCGAAATCAAGTAGATGCCGGTGACGGTTATGCCCTTGTATTAAGTTCCAGCGCCCCGGTGCGTGACGGCGAAATTGCGCGAATCGGCGCATGCCGCCTGATTTTCACGGCGGGCGGGCGTTTTCGGGAATAATAGCACGCACCCCACGGGCGTTCTCCCCCTCGGTCTGCCGGGAACGACCTTGAATCCGCCAGGGCGTCTCGCCGCATCCAATGGGCAATTCGACGCCTCCGGGAGAACCCCCAATGCACCCCGCAACGCTTATCGCCGCCAGCACCCCGCCCCGCCTTGTCCGGCGGCTGGTGCTGGGGGGCGCCTTCCTCCTCGCCTTGACCATTGCCGTGGCGCCACGTACTCCCGGCGTCCATGCGCAGGAGACACGGCCCCCGGCCCCGCCGGCGACGCCTGCCGCGCCCAAGGCTCCGGTCAGCCCGTCGCTCAACGCCACGATAAAGGATGGTGAAGGCGCCTCGGCGACCGTCGATATCCAGGTCGACAAGGGGAACAAGTCGGTCACGATCAAAAAGTCGATCACGACGAAACCGGACACCTCTGAAATGGACGCCGAGGACACCGAGAGCAGCGGTCCCGTGATCGGCATCGGGCCGGGCAAGCACGGAAAGAGGGTACGGGTGGGTGTTTTCGGCGACGACCACGAGTACGATTCGGTCAGCGATTTCGCGCATACCGAGCCCGGTCTCGCGTTCATGGTGGTCATGATCGTGGCGCTCGTCTTCCTGTCGCCGGTCCTCGCGATCGGCCTGATTCTCTGGTACCGGATGCGCAAGGCCCGCATGCTGAACGAGACGATGCTGAAGCTCGCCGAAAAGGGCGTCGTGCCGCCGGCCGAGGCGTTGAACGCCCTGTCGGGCAATGCGTCGGCGGCGCTCGCGGCGTCCCCGTCGGCGGCGCCGATCTACGAGCAGGCCAAGCAGATTCGCCGCCGCGCCGCGTGGTCGGATTTGCGCAAGGGCGTGCTTCTGGGGGGATTCGGCCTCGGCCTCACGTCCTATTCGATGTTCGACGACGGCTCGCCCAATGGGCTCGGCCTCGTGCTCCTGTTCGTTGGCATCGGCTACATCGTTCTCTGGTGGTTCGAGGAGCGGCAGGTCGCGCCAAAGACAATCGGCGCGGCGACCGCGGCGCCCGTCCCACCGTCCGGCGGGACGGACGGAGTCGCATGAGCCGTAAAGACGGATGGCGCAACCCGAGGTCACCGATGCCCAGCTCATCGCCCGCGTCGTCATCCAGGATGACCGGCATGCCTTCTCGGAGCTCGTCCGCCGGCACCAGTCGGCGGTGCGGGCGACGCTGCGGCGGCTGACGGCCGGCAACCACGCCCTCGCCGACGACCTCGCCCAGGACACCTTCATGCTCGCCTTCCGCAACCTCAAGTCGTTTCGCCAGGAAGCCCAGTTTTCGACCTGGCTCTTCCGGATCGCCACGAATGCGTTCCTGGCCGACGCGCGCAAGCGCAAGGAAGAGCTGCTGGGCGACCGGGACGGCGAGCTCGCCACGGACGATGAAAATGACGACTCCCGCGCCGGGGAACCTGCGGGCGACCACACCAGGGGGGCGACGCTGCACATGGACATGGAGCGCGCGCTCGAGGTGCTGTCGGACGGCGAGCGCGCCGCGATCGTCCAGTGCTACCATAACGACCTGTCGCACGAGGAAGCCGCGTACGTGCTGAATTGTCCGGTCGGCACCGTCAAGACGCACATCCTGCGGGCGAAGCAGAAGCTCAAGTCGCAGCTTGCGGCGTGGGCACCTCCGCAGGGCTCGTTGCCATGAATGAACCTCTGACTGCCACGACTGAACCGGCCGACGACTGGCTCGATACCGCGTTGCGCGCCGATGCGCGCGAGCATCGTGGCGACTATCTCGCCGACGACGGCTTCACCGCGCGCGTGATGGCAACGCTGCCGGTCCCCGCGACGCTGCCGGCATGGCGCAAGCGCGCCGTGGTCGGAATGTGGGCCGTGGCGAGCGTCGGCATCGCGGTGGCGCTGCCTGGCGCCTACGTGGACGTCGCGCGCGAATTCTTCCGCGTCGTGGCGGGGCATCCGGTGTCGCTCGCGCAGATTGCGACGGGCGTCGTGATGCTCGGCATCGGCAGCTGGACGGCCATGGTCTGGGCGCTGCGGCGCGGCTGAGGAATCCGTCCACCCGCATCAGAGCAAACGGCCGCCCGCAGGCGGCGCGAGCGGCGGAGAGGGGCCCCACGCAGGGAGTGCGTGGGGATCGGAGCAAACGCGAGTCGCCGCATAAGGCCGACACCGCAGTATCGCGATTGACGCCGGCGGCGCGGAGGCCGCGGCCGTTGCGCTTTTCAGCGGCAATGCAATTTTCTAATTCAGCTTGAAACTCACTTCGATTTCGCCGACATACTTCTCGCCGTCGGCCGCGAACTTCCATTGGCGCAAGGCGTCCTGTACCGCACGGTCGAAATGCCGCGGCGGATCGGCCGAAACGATGATGACTTCGGTGACGTTGCCCTTTTCGTCGATCATCACACGGGCGATGACGGTCCCCTTGTCGATGCCCGCACGAATGGCGGCGCGCGGGAAAACGATCTCTTCCTTGTAGGTCGGCACGATGCCGCGCCGGACCGCCGGCTTGGGCGGCGGCGGCGGGGCGACCACCGGCGGCGCGATCACATGCGGCGCTTCGGGTACCACGGCCGTGGGCGCCGAGATCACCGGCGCCGAAATCTGCGGCACCGGGACATCCGGCGGCGGGACATAGGGCTGGACCGGCTGGACCTTCGGCGGCTCGAGCACGATCTTCTTCGGCGGCGGCGGCGGGGGCGGCGGGAGCTTCAGCTCCTCGATGATCGTGGCGTTGAGCGGCTTCTTGATCACCTCGATGGCATGGCGGGCAAGCCCGGTCATCAGCGCATAGATGACCAGCGCGTGCACCGCGACCACGAACACGATGCCGATGGCATGCCGACCCGGATCTCTTTGCTGCCGTGCGTAATCCATGTTTCTTTGACTCCCGTCTGCGCGCCAAGTGCCCGAAGGCTACTCGTCGATGAACTGTTCGCTGCCGACGATGCCGATCTTGGTGAGCCCCAGCCGCTGCGACGACGCCATGACGGCGGCGACGATTTCGTACCGCGCGTTCTTGTCGGGACGAAGGTGCAATTCCGGCTGCACCGCCTGCGAGGCGGCCGCCGCGAGCCTTTCCTCGAGCGCCTCCCGGTTGGGCAGCGCCTCGCCGTTCCAGTAAACGGCACTCGACGAATCGACGTCGATCTTGACCACTTCCGGGATCACCAGCGGCGGCGGCGGGTTGCCGGTCGGCAGGTTCAGGTTCACCGAGTGCAGCTGGATCGGGATCGTGATGATCAGCATGACGAGCAGCACCAGCATCACGTCGATCAGCGGCGTCGTGTTGATATCGATCATGACGTCGGGATCGCCCGACGTCTTGCCCACGTTCATTCCCATCGCTTTTGCCCTTTTCTATTGGCCTGGCGCGGCGTCAGCCGCCGCGAAGCGGCGGCTCGGTGATGAAGCCGACCTTGGCGATGCCCGCGCGCTGGGCGGCGTAGATGATCCGTCCCACGCCCGTGTAGGTCCCGCGGCCGTCGCCGCGGATCTGCACCTCGGGTTGCGGCACCAGCACCGAGATCTTCTTCAGCCGGTCGATCAGCGCGACCGTGGTCTGGATCTTGAGGTCGTTCCAGTAGATGTTGCCGGCCTGGTCCACCGAAAGAACGATGTTCTCCGGCTTGGTCTCGCGAACCTCGTTGCGCTCCTTCGGCAGCTCGACGGGGATCGATGTCGTGACCACCGGGATCGTGATCAGGAAGATGATCAGCAGCACCAGCATGATATCGACGAGCGGCGTCGTGTTGATGGTCGAGATGACCTCGTCCTCGTCGCTCGAGGAGCCGACGTTCATCGACATGGCTTATCCCCGGGCCGGCGATTTCGGCGCGCTCAGCAGCACGGCGTGCAGGTCGGCGCCGAAGCTGCGGACGTTGTCCATCGCCGTCTTGTTCCGGCGCACGAGCCAGTTGTATCCGAGGACGGCCGGCACCGCGACCGCGAGACCGATCGCGGTCATGATCAGCGCCTCGCCGACGGGACCCGCGACCTTGTCGATCGACGCCTGGCCCGCGATGCCGATCTGCGTCAGCGCGTTGACGATGCCCCAGACCGTGCCGAAGAGGCCCACGAATGGCGCCGTCGAGCCCACCGTCGCGAGGAAGGCGAGGCCGTCCTGCGACCGGCTGTTGACGTTGTCGATCGCGCGCTGGATCGACATGGTGATCCACTCGTTCATGTCGACGTTGCCCAGAAGGCCGACGTGCTTGTTGGTCGCCTCGATGCCGGTCTCCGCAATGAAGCGGTATGGGCTCTGCTTCTTCAGCGCGTCGGCGCCTTTTTGCACGGACGCGGCTCCCCAGAACGACTTGTCGGCGGCGCGCGCATGCTTGCCCATCTTGTATTGCTCGTAGACCTTGGTGATGATGATGTACCAGCTGCCCATCGACATGATGGCGAGGATCGCGAGCGTCACGCGGGCAACGATGTCGCTGCCCTTCAGCAGCGCCTCGAGGCCGTAGGGGTTGTCGACGATCTCGGTCGCACGCGCGCCGGCCTTCGCCACGGCCGCGGAAGGCGCGGCGGCGGCGGGTGCCGCAGGCGCGGCGGGCGCGGCTGCCGGCGCCGGGGCCGGCGTCTGCGCCTGTGCGGCAATCGGGACGACCGCGGCGGACGCGGCTACGATCAGGACCGCGGCCAGCGCGGCCAAACGGGTCGTCTTAAGCATGGAGTCTCCAGACAAAATAGTGTTCGATCAGAATGAATGGATCGGGCGCGGCGCTGCGTGGCGACGCAAGCGGCATTGGCAAAACCCTGCCGGCGGCGATGCGCGCCGCGCGGCGGGGCTCTTTCCCCAGTGCAGGGGGCTGATGCTAATGGCGTCCACGGGAAAAAGCAAAACCATTCGACCTTGTCGCGCGATCAAGCTTCGCTGCGCATGCGCAGCACCTGGGTAGTACCAAAGATCAAATGCGCCCGACGCGCGAGACATGGCCCGCCCGATGCTGCGCTGCAATTCCCGACCGCCGTCCGCCTGCTTTCCGGGGACCCCGGACAGGCGGGAATTCGGAATCGGCGCCTCCGAAATTATCGGCCCCGCAAGCTGCACGGGGCCAACGGCCGATCAAAAAAGCCTGCTATTATGCACACGTTATGTGCGTGGTGTCTACCGCCAAACCTCTCAGGGATTCACGATGAAACGAAACCTCGCCGTCGCCGTGTTCCTGGCGCTCGCCGTCGCGGCGGCGCCCGCCGGCGCCCAGGCCCAACCCGCACCGGCCAACGACATGCAGGCGCTGCGCGCCGCCGTCAAGGCCGACAAGCGGGCGCTGGTGGCCAAGACCCTCGAACTCACGCCGGCCGAGGAAAAGAAGTTCTGGCCGATCTACGATGCGTACCAACGCAGCCTCGACACCGCGAACCGGCAAACCGCGCTCGCCGTCGAAATGCTCGTCGGCAACGAGCGTCCCCTGTCCGATGTCTTTGCCAAGAACCTGGCGAACCAGATGCTCGTTTCCGACGAGACCGAAATCAAGGCGCGCCGGAAAATGCAGAACGCCGTCATGAAGGCGCTGCCTCCGATAAAGGCCGCGCGCTACCTGCAGCTCGAGGGCAAGATCCGCGCGTTCCAGGATTACGACCTGGCCGTTGCGATTCCGCTGGTCAAGTAGTCGCGGCGCGGCACCGCACGGTCATCGCGAATTGCGCATGCGTCCGAATCGCGCCTCCTTCGTCCTGGCGTTCGCCGCCGCAGTGACCGCCGGGCCCGCCCTGGCCGACGCAACGCGCGACGCGCTCGCCGAGATGGCGAAGTGCGCCGATATCGCGGACGCGGCGGAACGGCTCAAATGCTTCGATGCCGCGATGCCGCGCGCGAAAAGCGCCCTCGCCGCGCCCGCGCCCGAAGCGGCCCCGCCGACCAAGTCGGGCTTCCTCGAATGGTTCGGGTTCTCTCGCCCGCAACCGGTCACGAAGCCGGAGGATTTCGGCAAGCCGCCGCCCGAGTCGCTGCCCGGTGAAATCAATGAAATCGCGGACGACGTGCTCGAATTCGCGAAGACGCCCCGCGGCAAGGCGGTGTTCATCCTGCAGAACGGCCAGGTCTGGCGCCAGCTGGACAGCGACGGCACCGTGGTGCTCGATCCCGTGCAGGGAACCACGATGAAGGTCACGGTCGAACGCGGCGCGCTCGGCAGCTACAACCTCACGATCGCCGGGCGCAACGGGCTTATCAAGGTCTCGCGCCTGAAGTAGCCGCACCGCGCGCGGGCGGCCGGGTCACGGGATCGCGTTTGCGGCCTCGAACTCCTTCGCGCAGTTGGACGCCCACTGACGGAACATCGCCTCGAACCAGAAGTTGTTCGATACGCGGGTTGCCCTGTCGAAACGGCCGACCTCGCGCGCGGTGTCGCGATCGACCACCTGCCCGAGAAGGGTTCCCGTGACGGCGTCGCGTGCCTCGAGTTGCAGCGTCGCCGTTCCCGCGTCCATGTGAACGATCCCGATCTGGATGCCCGGCGCCGGCACGTCGGGGGCATTCACGTAAAGGTCGGAGACGCTCGGTGTCAGGCGCAGTACGCCGGGTCCCGGCGCCGCCGCAATCTCGTAGCCCCGGGCCGTGAAAGCCGCGGCAACCGCCGCTCCCATGGTGCCGGCGGCGTCATTCGCAATTTGCTGCGCATCCTCCGGCACCAGCCAGCGGGACACGTCGCGATACTGGTTCATGTTCTTGAGCCAGCCCTTCTGCAGCCGGACCACCGCCGGATCGATCAAGATCTTCCGGTACCCGGCGAGGTCGGACTTGGGCAGCACGTAGAACTCGTCGAGCGTGCGTGACGGCACCGCGACGAGGGAGCTGCTTGTTGACGCGATGACGGTGTCCGGCGGCGCCGCGAGCGCCGGCCCACCCAGTGCCGCGAGCAGCACGACAAATACCGACTTGAAGTTCATGGCCAGATCCTTTCGGCAATTTCCGTACGTTGTGAACAGCTTCCCTGCGCTTTATATTCGACCGGCGCGCACCGCTGGTGTTCCGTTCTTTCCGCGTCGCCGTCAGGGGATTGACCACATGCGCATCAGGTTCTGCCGCACGACGTCGAGGCGGACGCGGCTTTCCCATTTCATCGAAAGGCCCTCGAGGGCGGCGATTTCGTTGAGCTCGTAGACCTGGGTCCGCTGGTGCTCGTCCGCGATGCAGCTCTCGATGAACGTAATCGACACCAGCCGCTCGCCGGAACGCACCGGCACCACCTCGTGCAGCGTCGTCGAAGGATAGATGATCGCCTCTCCGGCGGCCCCCTTGAACGGCAATCCGATGTTGCCGACCTCGATCGACAGCTCGCCGCCTTCGTAGGTGGACGGGTCGCTGACAAAAACGGTGCAGGAAAGGTCGGACCGGATGCGCGCGTTGCCAACCTGGATCAGCGCCGAATCGGCATGCGCGCCGTATTTCATGCCCGGCGCATAGCGGCAAAGCAGCGGCGGCGCCACGTGCCTCGGCATCGCGTAATCGACGAACTCACGCGAGCGCGCCAGCGCCACGTTCACGATCTGCACCGATTCGGCATATTTCGGATCGGTGTGATCCGCCTGCAGGTTGTCCTTGGTCTGATTGGCCGGATTCGATACCCGGCCGTCGACGAAGCGCAGCTCGCGGGACAGCGCCACGAGCCGCGCGATGTCGGCCGGTGCCAGCAGGTTCTTGATCTTGAGGAACACGGTCGAATTCGCCCGGGAGGTCGCCGTTGGGGAGCGCAAATCGTACACCGGATTTGGTATTCTCTCGTCCGGCCCGGAAGCGATCCGGTTGCAGCGCACGCCCCAACAGCACGGAAGCTCCGGTCACCATGTCCACGCTCCCCATCGACGCCCGCACGCTCGCCCAGGCCGGCTTCGAAGCGCTGCGCAATGGCGATGCACGCAACGCTCGGGCCTCGTTCGAGCGGATCGTCGCGGCGGGCAGCGCCGATGCGTCCGTCTGCGCGGCGCTGGCGTACGCGTGCCGGGACCTCGGTGACAAGCCTGCCGCGCTCGTCGCCGCCGAACGCGCGCTGGCGCTGGACTCGCGGAACCTGCGCGCGCTGCTGCTCAAGGCCGACCACCTGGCGGAGGCAGGCGACGCACGCGCCGCGTCGTCGTTCTACCTGTTCGCGGTGCAGAGCGCGCCGCCCGCCGACAAGCTGCCGCTCGACCTGCGCAAGGATCTCGCGCGCGCCGCGACGATGTGCGAGCGCTATGCCGGGGAATTCGAGGATTTCCTGCGCGAGCGCCTCGTCGGTCGGGGCCTCGCCGCCGGGCGCTCCGCGGCGCGATTCAGCCAGGGTCTCGACATCCTGCTCGGCCGCAAGAAGATCTACACCCAGCAGCCGCACGCGTTCTTTTTCCCGGAGCTTCCGCAGATCCAGTTCTTCGACCGGGAGGCGTTTCCGTGGCTGGACGACGTCGAAGCCGCGACGGCGGACATCCGCACCGAGCTCCTGGAGGTCCTGCGGGAGGACGCCGCGTTCACGCCGTACATCCAGGGCGACCCGAAGCGGCCGCGCAGGGAACAGGACGGGATGCAGGATAACCCCAATTGGAGCGCCTACTATTTCTGGAAGGACGGCGCCGTGGTGGCCGAGCACGCCGCGCGCTGCCCGCGGACGATGGAAGTCATCTCCCGCATTCCTCTGGCGCTTGTGAAGAACCGCTCGCCGTCGGTGCTGTTCTCGCAGCTTCGTTCCGGCGCCCGGATTCCGCCGCACTCCGGCCTCGTCAACACCCGTCTCATCTGCCACCTGCCGTTGCTCGTCCCGCCCAACTGCGGCTTTCGCGTCGGCAACGACACGCGCACCCCCATCGAAGGCAAGGCGTGGGCATTCGACGACACGATCGAGCACGAAGCGTGGAACTCGAGCGACCGGACCCGTGTGATCCTGCTGTTCGAGATCTGGCGCCCCGAGCTGTCGGAAGCGGAGCGCGGCCTCGTGTCTTCCATGTTCGAGGCGATCGACGACTATAGCGGCCAGAAGCCGACATGGTCGATATGAGTATCGCGGACAGTCCCGCGCGGCGCCTCAACGAGCGATTGCCGGGAAAATGGCGCTTGACGCTGGCGTCGCGGACAGCGGCACGCTTAGGAGCAACCGGAATTTGACTCTCACCGAACACAGCGTGCGCGAACGCATCGCAAATCGCACGTCGGTGTCGCAGCCCACGGATTTCGTACTGGAATCCGGGCGGACGGCGGATCGCTCGCGGATGTTCGACCCCGATGTCAGCCCGTACTGCTTCGAATTCGACGAACGCACGCTATGGTGCGTTTCGACACCGAACATCGCGGGCGCCACATTCCTCTATCAGGCGCAGCGACAATACGCGCGATCAGTGCTCAAGGTGCCCTATGACGCGCTCCCCGAGGCGCCGGCGTCGCCGACGCTTATCTTTTCGATCGGTCGCTGCGGATCGACGCTGCTGCACAAGGCGTTCGAGGCGGCAGGTGTGCGCACCGTCTCCGAGCCGGACTATTTCAGACAGGCGGTCCTGCAACGGTCGCGCGACCACCGGCTCAAGGATGCTGTCGGATCCGCCACCGGGTTGCTGCAATGCTCGGTTATCAAGCTTCACGCCGAGTGCAACAACGCGGCGCTGCTCGTCGCCGGCGCGTTCCGCGCGCCGGTCGTGATGTTCATCCTGCGCGACCCTGTCGATTGGGCGGCATCGGTGCGCCGGGTCACGCGCGACGGGGATCCGCGCCGTGCGGCCAACCTGCTGCGCGTGCTCCTCGTCGGACTGGACGTGCTGACGCGGGAATACGATGTCCGGATCTGCTACTACGAGGACTTTCGGCAACTCACGGCAAAGTATGTCAATTCCCTGCTGGGGTGGATGGGCAGCGACGCACGCATAAGGCCGGCGCTGGCCGCAGAACTCGCCGTGACCGACGCGCAGGAAGGAAGCATTGTCTCCCGTACGTCGCTCAAGGACGTGGCCGACGATCCGGCGTTTCGCAAGGCATTTCACGAAGAATGGATCAAGGTGCGCCCGGCGGAACTGATCCAGCGCCTCGAACTTCCCCGTCTTTGATTCGTCAACTTAGATGCCGCCCGGACCCCCATTGACGCGCCCCAAAGGAACTGCGGCGACCTTCACGGTGCCGCAGGCCATGCAACGCGCGGTTTTCGCATTGCAGCGCGGCGAGTCGCGCGAGGCGGAGCAATTGTGCAGGGCGGTGCTTGGCGTCACGGCAGACCATTTCGATGCGCTCTACCTGCTGGCAATCCTCGCGGGGCAGGCGGGAAATCCGAGCGAAGCGGCCGCGCTGCTGTCCAGAGCCCTTGTGGTCAGGCCGACCAGCGTCGACGCCCACTACAATCACGGCGTCGCGCTGGGCGAGCTCGGGCGTACCGCGGAGGCTTTGGCGAGCTACGACCGCGCCATCGACTTGAGGCCCGATCACGCGGATGCCCATTTCAATCGTGGCGTTGCGCTTGGAGATCTCGGCCGCCCGGTGGAGGCATTGGAGAGCTACGAGCGTGCCATCGCGCTCAAGCCGGGCAATCCGGAGGCCTACAACAATCGTGGTGTTGCGCTGAGTCTTCTCGGTCGCCGCGCGGAGGCGCTGGCGAGCTACGAGCGCGCGATCGCGCTCAAGCCAAAATACGCCAGCGCATACAACAATCTCGGGAACCTGCTCTGGAATCTGGAGCGCCTCCCGGAAGCGCTCGCGGCCTTCGACGACGCCATTGCATCCGAGCCCGATTACCCGGAAGCCCACAATAACCGTGGGCTCGTACTGGCGGGGCTCGAGCGTCACGCCGAGGCGCTCGCGGAATTCGAGCGCGCCATTGCACTCAAATCCGACTACGCGGACGCCCATTACGATCGCGGCAACGCGCTTCGCGAGCTGCATCGTCACGGGGAAGCCATTGAAAGCTTCAAGCGGGCCATTGCGCTCCGGCCGGATTATGCGTCCGCGCATTGGAACCTGGCGGATTGCCATCTGCTGCTGGGCGAATTCGCGCCGGGATGGCAGGAATATGAATGGCGCTGGAAACTGGAACAGCGTGAGCACGCGAAGCGAGATTTTCCGCGTCCGTTGTGGCTGGGCGAACAACCCATTGCCGGGCAGACCATCTTGTTGCACAGCGAATTCGGCCTGGGCGACACGTTGCTGTTCTGCCGCTATGCCAAGGAGGTCGCCTCGTTGGGCGCAAGGGTGATTCTGGAAGTGCAGCCCCCACTGGTGGAACTGCTATCCGAACTGGAGGGCATCGCTCACATATTGCCGAGAGGCGCTCCGCTGCCCGCTTTTGACTGCCATTGCCCGTTGATGAGCTTGCCGCTCGCGTTTCGGACCGACCTCACCAGCATTCCGGCCGCGATTCCCTATATCCGCAGCGATCCGGCGCGTGTCGCCGCCTGGCACGCCAGGCTGGGCGCAAGTGACAGGCCGCGAGTCGGCATAGTATGGAGAGGGAGCACGGCGCTAAAGTACGACCGGCGCAGCATGAACCTTGCGCAGATGCTGCCGCTCGTGCGCGAAGGGGTTGATTGGATTAGCCTGCAGAAGGAAGTGAGCGAGGAGGACGTCGCGGCGCTGGCGTCACGCCCGGAAATTCGTCACTTCGGTGACGAGTTGCGGGATTTTGCCGATACGGCGGCGCTCATCGAACTGACAGACCTCGTGGTGACCATTGACACCAGTGTCGCGAACCTCGCCGGTGCGATGGGCAAGGCGGTGTGGATACTTCTGCCGTACAACCCCCACGACTGGCGCTGGATGCTCGATCGCGAGGACAGCATCTGGTATCCGACGGCGCGCTTGTTTCGTCAGCCCACCGCGGGCGACTGGGTCGGCGTAATCGATCGGGTGAAAAACCAGTTGGCGGGACGGTACGGAGTGGGCGGCTGAGCGGTCGCGCACAGCGGTCAGAGCTCCCGCCGCCAGCCCAACTGCGGCAATCACGGGAAAGGAACCATGCAGAACGATCGGGGCGCAGTGGCGGAGATCGGTGCTCTTGAAGCAGCCGCCCTTCGTGCCGCACAGGCAGGAAATGACGACGAGGCGACGCGCCAGTGGGATCGAATACTGGCTATCGATCCAAACCATGGGCGGGCCCTGACGGCGCTCGGCCAGCGCGCGTTCCGCAGGGGCGATATGGTGGGGGCCCGCGCAATGTTCCAGCGGCTCGTCGATGCCGACGGCAGGGACCCCCAGCAGTGGATCCAACTGGCCGTCGCGTGCCGGAACCAGAAGGACGAGGCGGGCGAAGAGAACGCGATTCGCCGTGCGCTGGAAACGGACCCGCTCGAGCTCGTGGCGCTCATCCTCCGTGCCGACCTGCTCGAGCGCCAAGGCAGGACCCATCAGGCCGCCGCAGCCTACCGCGCGGTGGCGACCGTCTCCCCCCCGATTGAAAATTTGCGTCCGGAGCTGAGGGCTGCGGTCGCCAAGGCCCACGCGCAAACGGACCAGTACAACCGGGACTTCGGCGCCTTCATGGACCGGCATCTCGATTCGACGCTGAAGGAGTTCGCCGGCGAGAACCTCAAGCGCTTTCGCGATTCCGTCGATATCATGGTTGGCCGCAAGAAGCGTTTCGACTCGCAGTCGGTCACGTACCACTATCCGGGCCTGCCGGCGATCGAGTTTTTCGAGCGGGCGGATTTTCCGTGGCTCGACCCGATCGAAGCGGCGACCGACGCGATCCGCGACGAGTTCCTGACCGTTCTTGCGACCGAGGAAGGATTCACTCCCTACATCTCGTACCCGGGCGACATACCCCAAAACCAGTTCGCGGAACTCAACAACTCGCCGCGCTGGAGCGCGTTCCATCTGTGGAAGTTGGGCGCGGTCGTCGAGGAAAACGCCACCCGCTGCCCAGTGACGATGTCGGCGCTGGAAGGCGTCCCCAAGCCGGACCAGCCGGGCCGCACGCCCGCGGCGATGTTTTCACTGTTGAAGCCAAAGACCCGGATTCCGGCGCATAACGGCGTGACCAACGTGCGCCTCGTCACTCACCTGCCGCTGATTGTGCCGGAAGGGTGCGGGTTCCGCGTCGGCAACGACGTCCGCCAATGGGTTCCGGGAAAGGCGTGGGTGTTCGACGACACCATCGAGCACGAGGCGTGGAACGACAGCGACAAGCTGCGCGTCGTCCTCATTTTCGACATCTGGAATCCGCTGCTCACGCCGCCCGAGCGGGCGCTGATCACCGCGATGACGGCGGGCGTGCAGGCGTTTTCCGGGGGCGCCGCCGGCTTCGAGCAGCTCTGAATCCGCGGCCCGACCAGCCGCCCTGTAGCGCTCACGAGGCGAAAAAAACGGCGAGCCGAAGCTCGCCGTCGAGTAATGCCGCCTAAGCTGCGATCAGAACTTCGCGGTGACGTTCAGGAACAGGTTCCGGCCCAGCGCGTCGTAGACCTGCGGATACGTGTTGCCGTTGCCGAAGGGCGGGCCCGCGATCAACGACGACACGATCGGGGGATCCTTGTCGAAGATGTTGTTGATGCCGCCGCGGATCGTCCAGTTCTTGTCGATGTTCCATTGCGCCGCGAGGTCGAAGTAGCTCTGATCCCCGATCTTCGCCGTGACCGAGTTGGTGGTACCGGACAGGAGCGGATTGGAGCTGCTCGTGTCGATGTCCACCGAGCTGAAATAACGCCACGTCAACGCGCCGCTGATGCCGTACCAAGGCGTGTTCCAGATCCCTTGCAGGTGGTGGCGCCATACCGGTGTCGGTGTTCCGCACGTCACCCCAAACAAGCCGGCGCAGTCATACGACGGCCCGCCAGGCAGCGGCTGGGTAATGAACGTGTCGACCCATGTCCCTTGGAAGTTGACCGCCACGCTACCGTAGTCCTTGATCGGCGTGTTCCAGTTCAACGTGAAGTCGATGCCGGAGGTCTTGACACTCCCGAGGTTGTTATTGAGGCCATCGATGTAGCCCCCGCCACTCAGCCACAGCGTGCCGAACTGGTCGCGGTGAACCTGGTTGCACAGCACGCCGCTGTCCAGACACTGTTGAAGCGTCAGCGCCGGGTTGACGGCGCCGATCACGTCCTCGACCTTGATGTTCCAGTAGTCGATGGTCGCGCTCAGGTTCGGCATGGGCGTCAGCACAACGCCCAGCGAGTACGTCTTTGCCGTTTCGGGCTTGACGGTCGGGTTGCCGCCTTGCAGGTAATTGTACTGCCCGGCCGGGCTGTCGAGGCCATCGAATCCATAAAGGTTGGCCGGAAGACCCGATCGCAAGCACTGCTCCAGGGTTGCGGTCTTCGTGGGACCGCACGGGTCGGCGCTCTGGCTGAAGAGGTTGAGGCCCTGCGCCTGGAACAACTCGATGACGTTGCCGGCGCGCACCGCTTGCTGGTAGCTGCCGCGCAGACGGCCTTCCTTCACTGGCGCCCATTCCGCACCGATGCCGTACGAGTTGGTGGTCTGGTTGGTGCTGTAATCCGAGTAACGGTAGCTGGCCGTGGCGCTCAGCAAATGCGCCCAGGGCTGGTTTTCCATGATCGGAACGCGAACTTCCACATACGGTTCCACCACGGTGTACTGGCCATTGAGGCCGATCGTCGGGCCGCCTTGACCCGCGAGGTCCGGGATCGAGAACTGCGGATCGGTCTCGAGGTTCAGCTTTTCCACCCGACGCTCGAGTCCGAACGCGACGCCAACGCCGTTCTTCGCCCACGGCAGCGTCCAGCCATACGCCTGGCCGAGGTCGGACGTCAGGTTGAGGCCGACCACGCTTTGCTCGGTCGAGCCGCTCTGGAACCCCGGCGTCTGCAGGTAGGCAAGCGCGGCTTGCGTCACGCCGCCGATGTGGAAGATGTCGTACGGCACGCACGCCGTATCGGTGAGGTCGAGCACCGATGCGCAAACCGGCCTGCCGGTGTCCGGATCCTTGACCACGTTCAACGCGCGGCCGAGGCGGGAGATCGAGAAGTCGTTCTGGTAGTTTTCCTGATAGACGACCTTGCCGGACTGCCACCAGAAGTTGTAGTCCCACTTGTTGTCGAGGATGTCGCCCTTCGCGCCGATCACGATGCGATAGTCGGTGTGGCGCAGGTTGTCCCGGCGCCCGCCGCCTTCGACGTTGCGGCGGCCGATGAACATCTGCTGCGGGTTGTCGGGGGTGATGCCGAATGCATCCTTGAATGACTGGGACAGCAGCGGATTCGCCGCATTCAACGTGAATGGCTGGCCGTAGAAGATGCCACTCGGTGCAATTTGCGCGGTCGTCTGGTCGTCCATGAAGTCGAACTCGGTGTACACCCGAACGTTCGGCAGCGCGTCGTAGTGTGCGAACGCATTGAAGTTGTACCGGGTGTCGTTCCGCTGGTAGTAATTGAACGGCGCGAAATTGAACTGATCTTGCGCAGCGATGTAGGGACGGACGTCGCCGGCTGCGTTGGCGATCGTCTTCTGCACGCCGCCGGACGACTTCCGGAAGCGGCCCGGATACGAGGTCGACGAGCCACCGCATTCAAACTGGTCGCTGTTGGGGCCGCCGAATTCGTCGAGTGCGCACGAGCTGAAGTCGCGGGTCGACTGCAGGATCGGGTCGCTTTGCTGGTACGAAAAGAAGATCGTGGCATTACCCTTGCCGTTGGCGAAATTGCTCCCCATCGTCATGCTGATGTTCTGCGTCTGGCCGTCGAGGCTGACGTTGCCCGGCACCTGGAACTGCGCCGGGTTCCTCTCGGCGCGCTTGGCGACAATGTCGCCGACGAAGCTGTTCTGCTGGTGGTTGTAGCCGTTGCCGTTCCAGCTGAACTGAATGCCCTCGAAGTGGTCATTCATGATGAAGTTCACGACGCCGGCGATGGCGTCCGAGCCGTAGATCGACGATGCGCCCCCGGTCAGCACTTCGATGCGCTGAATCAGCGGCGCCGGAATCGAGTTGATATCCGTCGGCCAGTACGTCGGGCTGCCGGCCGGGACGCGACGTCCGTCGATCAGGACCAGCGTGCGTTGCGAGCCGAGGTTGCGCAGGTTGACCGACGCGGTGCCGGTCGCGCCGTTCGACAAATTGCCGCCGTAGGAGGCAAAGGCCTGCGGCAACTGGTTCAGGATGTCCGACGTCGACACGAGGCCGGTGAAGCCGATGTCCTGCGCCGTGATCACCGAAACCGGGCTTTCGCTTTCGAGATTGAGAGACGGGATGCGGGAGCCCGTGACCTCGATCTTCTCGATCTTCTGGACTGGCGGTGTTGCAGGTGGAGTCTGCGCATAGACCATCGGCGCCGCCAGGCCGACGGCCGCCCCCGCGCTCAACGCCCTCGCGACGGCAAGCGACACTTGCTTTCTGTTCAACTTCATTGTGGGCCCCCAGAGATTGATGATTCACCAAACGGAAACGCTTGTGGCGTCGCCTGGTTGCGCGCATAGCGATTGCCCGCGCACAAAGCAGTTGAGACATTAACCCGGCGCTGAAATCTGCCGCAACGAAAACCCGCCTCCGAGGGAGGGCAGCGCACAAGGTTGTTGCAATTTTGCTACCCGTTCCGGTGCGCTCCACCCAAGCCGATGATTATTTTCACGTCCCGGTCGCGAACGTCCATGCAAACGCGGCCTTGTCGACGAAGGTTTCACATGAATTGTGCGCAGCACCAAACCCTTCGTTTGATGTCGCGTACAAAGCGGCCTTGCCGACGGCGATCGAGGGTGTGTGCATGGCGGTGGGTGCATTGCCATGGGGATAGGATCGACGATGTTGCAGTGCAATCAATCGGCGATGCGCGGGTACGCGCAAAAGACACATGTTAGAGGGGGTTTCTTTTGTCGAATCGGAGTATTTGCATTGTCTTTCAATGCGGTTCCGCTCGAAACTTCAACCAATGCCGCGTGTTGCAACATTCGGGTTGGCCACGGCCGCCAAAAACCATTATTGGAAAAAGGTCTTCCACCGTCCGTGCCGGCCACCCTGGACGGCTCCCGCGCGCCGTCGGACTGCCGCGTTGCTCGCCGCCCGCGTTTTGGGGATAGAATGAATTCTTTCCGCGAGCCCGCGCCGCGCGAACGATATGCGCCGGACAGGGTCCGCCGCCGGGATACCCGGCCAAGGAAACGCGAGATGAGAACCTGGACCGTCTTGCTGCTTTCCCTTCTCGCCGCCGCGTGCGCGACCGCTCCCGTAACGCCGCCGCGGACCGACCTCTTCAACGACGCGCTGTTCCGCGCGCCTGCCGAAAAGATCGACCGGGCGGACATCTTCGCGCTCAGCCCCGAAATGAAGGACTATCTGCGCACCGACATGGCCGCGCAGATCCGCGACAAGGGACTGCACCCGGGATTCTTCGAGGCGCTCTACAACCAGGGCCAGCTGCGGCTCGACTACGACTCCGTCGAGACCCGCAATGCGGCGCAGGCCTTTGCCGTGCGCTCGGGCAACTGCCTGTCGCTCGTGATCATGTCGGCCGCATTCGCGAAAGCGCTCGGGCTTCCCGTCTGGTTCCAGTCCGTCAACGTCGACGAGACGTGGAGCCGCAGCGGCGACATCCAGTTCTTCATCGGGCACGTGAACCTGACGCTCGGCAAGAAGCAGTCCGAGCTGGGGATCTCGCACGCCGCGATCGAGAACATGACGATCGATTTCCTGCCCCCGCAGCTCCTGCGCGGCCTGCCCGTGAAGTCGATTTCCGAGGACACCATCGTCGCGATGTACATGAACAACAAGGCGGCCGAGGCGTTCGCCCGCGGGAAGCTCGACGACGCCTATTGGTGGGCGCGCGCGGCGATCGGCGCCGATCCGCAATTCTCGAGCTCGTACAACACGCTTGGAATCGTCTATCGGCGCCACGGCAACCCGGACGAGGCGCTGAAGGTGCTCGCCTACGCGAATGAGCGCGAGCCCGCGAACACGCGCATCATGTCCAACCTGGTCACCGTCCTCAACGACACTGGGCATGCGGCCGAAGCGTCGGCGCTGTCGCGCAAGCTCGACAAGCTCGAGCCCAATCCTCCCTTCAGCTATTTCAATCTCGGCCTCAAGGCCATGAAGGAAGAGAACTATCGCCTCGCGCGGGATCTGTTCGTAAAGGAAGTGGATCGCGCGCCCCGCTACCACGAATTCCATTACTGGCTCGCAGCGGCGTACGCCGGCCTGGGCGACGTCGAGCAGGCGAAGGCGCAACTTGCCATCGCGCTGGAGTACAGCACGACGCGCAAGGAGCACGAGCTCTACGCGGCCAAGCTCGACCGGATCAACGGGGCGCGCGGCAACTAGGCCGGCGCGAATTTCCGTTTTCGTGAACTCTTGCGTGCCGCTCGCGACAAGCGCGGGTTACCGCCCGTGAGCGCGGGCACGAGCGCCGCCGGATTCGATATCCAGCCGGCCCGGCGCGAGGACCTCGGCGCGATCCACGCTATGATCCGCGAGCTCGCGGAATACGAAAAGCTGCTCCACCTTTGCGTCAGCAATGCCGCCGACCTCGACGCCGCGCTGTTCGGGCCCCGTCCGGCCGCCGAGGTGCTGGTCGCGTGGAAAGCGGACAAGCCCGCGGCCTTTGCGCTCTACTTCCACAATTTTTCGACCTTTCTCGGCCGCCGCGGACTGTGGCTCGAGGACCTCTACGTGCGGCCGGAATTCCGGCGCCAGGGTTGCGCCCACGCCCTGCTCCGCGCGCTCGCGGGCATCGCCCGGGCGCGGGACTGCGGCCGCTTCGAATGGGCCGTGCTCGATTGGAACAAGCCCGCCATCGATTTCTACCAGACGCTCGGCGCAACGGTGCTCCCGGATTGGCGGATCTGCCGGGTCGTGGGCGATGCGCTGGTCGCTCTCGCCGGGAACGCGGCGCCCCCCTCGCCCGCACGCTGATCGGCCCGTGCTGGACGATTCCGGCCCGCCCGCTGGTCTATAATCCGACCCTTTTGCGCGCGCCGGCGATCCCGGCATGCGCAACCTAATGGACTTCGAGACCCGAATGCCCGACGCCGACCGCTTCGCCCTGTCCGACCTCTCCTCCCTCGCCCCGGCCGTCGACTTCTGGTCGCTGCGCATCGTCGACGAGACGAGCGAGAACTACACCGTCCGCAAGAACGTCGCGCTCCCGCATTGCGCCGCGACCGACCGCGGCGCGATGGCCTCCGTCTACGCCGGTGGCGGCTACGGATACGCCGCGACCAGCGACATGTCGCCCGCCGGACTGCGCGCCGCCTTCGAGCGCGCGACGGCCTGGGCGCGCGCCACCGCTCGTTTCTCCCTGCTCGACGTGGCCACCCTGCCGCGGCCCGCGGCCCGCGGCGAATACGCGTCGCCGTCGCTGCGGGCACCGTCCCCCTCGCGGCGCGACTGGTTCGACCTGCTGATGCGGGAGTCGCAATCGGCGGCAATCGACGCGCGTATCGTCGACTGGGAAACGAGCATGGAGGTGCGCAACGCGACCCATCGCCTCGTCACCAGCGCAGGCGGCGACCTCGTGCAACGCTACCGCTTCCTCTTCCCCGGCATGTCGGTCACCGCCCACGCGGACGGCGACACGCAGACGCGCACGCTCCATGGCTATCGCGGCATCTGCCAGCAGGGCGGCGGCGAAATCCTTGCTCGCTTCGGCTTCGATGGCGCGGCGCGCCGGATCGCCGACGAAGCGCTCGAGCTCATTGCGGCGCCGAATTGCCCGACGGGCACGATGGACGTGCTCCTGACGCCCGACCAGATGATCCTGCAGATCCACGAGTCGATCGGGCACCCGCTCGAGCTCGACCGGATACTGGGCGACGAGCGCAACTTTGCCGGGACGAGCTTCGTCACGCCGGACATGTTCGGCGCCTACCGCTACGGCTCGGATCTGCTCAACGTCACCTTCGACCCGACCCGCGGCGAGGAGCTCGCGAGCTACGGCTGGGACGACGACGGCACGCCGGCGCAGAAGGTCCACCTGATCAGGAACGGCATCCTCGAGCGGCCGCTCGGCGGCGCGATTTCACAGGCCCGAGCCGGATTGCCGGGCACCTCGAATGCACGCGCGGACAGCTGGAACCGCCCGCCGATCGACCGCATGGCGAACCTCAACCTCGAGCCCGGCGACGCGTCGCTCGCCGACATGATCGCAGGCATCGAGCGCGGCGTGCTGATGGAAACCAACAGCTCGTGGTCGATCGACGATTCGCGCAACAAGTTCCAGTTCGGCTGCGAGCGCGGCCGCCTGATCGAAAACGGAAAGCTCGGGGCGGTCGTCAAGAATCCCAACTACCGCGGCATCAGCGCCAACTTCTGGCGCAGCCTCGCGCGCGTCGGCAACGCCGAAACGCTCCAGGTGCTGGGCACACCGCATTGCGGCAAGGGCGAGCCGTCGCAGGCGATCCGCGTGGGCCATGCGTCGCCTGCGTGCGTGTTCACGGACGTTTCGGTATTCGGCGGAGAAGAAGAATAATGGCGCCCCGCGAACAGAACCTCCGCCAGGCGATGATGGAATCCTATTTCTCCGACCTGGCAGCGCTCCTCGACGGCCTGCTCCAGGCCGGCGAGACCTACACCGCGACTTTTTCCGCCGAAGCCTCGGATTTCGTGCGAATGAACCGGGGCAAGGTCCGCCAGCCCGGGAGCGTCGTCCAGCGCTACCTCGATATCGACCTGATCCGCGGATTGCGCCACGCGACGCACCTGGTCTCGCTTTCCGGCGACCTCGCCGTCGACCGGGCCACCATTGCCGCGGCGGTCGCCGCCACGCGCGCCGCGCTGCCCGACGTCGCCGACGATCCGCACCTGCTGATCGCGACCGACGTCAACGCGACGCGCGAAGTCCGCGGCGCACCGTTGCCCGCAGCCGAGACGATCATCGACGCGGTGCTCGACGCCGCGGGGGGCGCGGACCTGGTCGGGCTCTATGCCGGCGGTCCCGTGTATCGCGGCTTCGCCAATTCGCTCGGCCAGCGCAACTGGCACGAAGCCACCGCGTTCAACTTGCAGTGGAGCCTCTACCACCGCACCGACAAGGCAGTGAAGTCGGCGTATTCGGGGCTTGCCTGGAACGCCGCCGCATTCGCCGCGAAGATGGACGAGGCGCGCCTCGAGCTCGCGCACATGGCGCGGCCGTCGAAGAAGCTCGCGCCCGGCAAGTACCGCGTCTACCTGACGCCCGCTGCGATGGAGGAGATCGCGTCGATGATGTGCTGGGGCGGGTTCTCGGCGCGCGCGCTCGCGACGAAGCAGAGCAGCCTCACGAAGATGGAAGGCAGCGGCAGCGACGCGATCCGGCTCGATCCGCGCGTGACCATCGCCGAAGCCACTGTCGACGGCATCGCGCCGGCGTTCCAGGGCGACGGCTTCGTGCGTCCATCCCGCGTGCCGCTGATCGACGCCGGGCGCCTCACGGGTTCGCTCGTGTCGCCGCGGACGGAACGTGAATTCGGCCTCACGGCGAATGGCGCCAACGGATGGGAGTCGCCGGAGTCGCTGGCGATGGCCGGCGGCGACCTCGCGTCGAAGGATGCGTTGAAGGCCCTCGGCACCGGACTCTTCGTCGGCAACCTGCATTACCTCAACTACTCGGACCGCCCCGCGTGCCGGCTGACCGGGATGACGCGCTTCGCGACGTTCTGGGTCGAAGGCGGCGACATCGTCGCGCCGATCGACGTGCTGCGCTTCGACGACACGCTGTTCCGGATGCTGGGCCCGAACCTCGAGGCGCTGACCGCCGAGACGGAACTGCTGCTCGCGAGCGACACCTACGGCGCGCGACAGCTGTCGTCGATGCGCGTGCCCGGCGCGCTGCTGTCGGAGATGACTTTCACACTTTGACGGCGTAACGCAGTCAGTCGGCGGTCCCCGCAACTGCGCGGCCGCCCTGCCACCCCTTCGGGATCGACGCCAGCAGCCGCCGCGTGTAGTCCTCGCGCGGGTTGCGGTAGATGTCGTCCGAGTTCGCGATCTCGACCAGCTTCCCTTCGCTCATCACCATGATCTCGTCGGCGATGTACTTGACCACGGCGAGGTCGTGCGAAATGAAGATGTAGGAGAGGCCGAACTCGTCCTGCAGGTCCTGCAGCAGGTTCAGCACCTGCGCCTGCACCGACACGTCGAGCGCCGAGACCGACTCGTCGCAGATCAGGATGTCGGGCTTCATCGTGAGGCAGCGCGCGATCGCGATGCGCTGCCGCTGCCCGCCGGAGAATTCGTGCGGGTACTTGTAGAACGAGTCCTCGGGCAGGCTGACCTTCTTCAGGAGCTCGAACGCGAGGTCCGTGCGCTCCTGCGCATTGGTGCCGATGCCGTGGATCTCCATCGGCTCGGTCAGGATGCTGCCGATCGTGAAGCGCGGGTTGAGCGACGCGTACGGGTTCTGGAAGATGATCTGGATGCGCCGCTTCCAGGGCATGAACTCCCGCGCCGACATCGACAGGATGTCCTTGCCTTCGAAGATCGCTTCGCCGGAGGTCGCCTGGTGCAGCCGCATCAGCGTCAGGCCGACGGTCGTCTTGCCCGAGCCGGACTCGCCGACGAGCCCGAGCGTCTTGCCCTTCGGCAGCTTGAACGAAACGTCCTTGACCGCCTCGAAGGTCCGCGTGCCGAAGAGCCCCTCGCGCGAATAGAAGTTCTTGCCGAGGTTCTTCACGTCGAGCACGATCGGATCGGCGGCGTTCACGCCGCGGACGCGCTCCGACATGTCGCGGGAACCGTGCGTGCGGCCGTCCATGTAGTCGTCGATGACGGGCAGCCGCACCGGCCGGCGGTCGAGCTGCGGGCGGCACTTCAGCAGCGCCTGCGTGTACGAGTCACTCGGCGCCTCGAAAACCTGCTTCGCCGGGCCCTGCTCGCGGATCACGCCGTTCCTCATCACCACGACGTAGTCGGCGATTTCGCCGACCACCGCGAGGTCGTGCGTGATGAACAGCACCGACATGTGGCGCTTCTTCTGCAGCGCCGCGATGAGGTCGAGGATCTGCTTCTGGATCGTGACGTCGAGCGCGGTCGTCGGCTCGTCGGCGATGAGGAGCTTCGGCTCGCAGGCGATCGCCATCGCGATCATCACGCGCTGCTGCTGGCCGCCCGACATCTGCGACGGGAACGCGTTGATCTTGTACTCGGGATCCGGGATGCCGACCTCGTCGAGGAGCTCGATCGCGCGCTTGCGCGCCTGCGCCGGCGACAGGCCCATATGCAGCCGGAGCACTTCGGTCAGCTGGAAGCCGACGGTGAACACCGGGTTCAGCGACGTCATCGGCTCCTGGAAGATCATCGAGATGTCGGCGCCGCGGAGCTCGCGCAGCGTCGCCTGATCGAGGTGCGCGAGGTTCTTGCCGTCATAGAGGATTTCGCTCGCCGGATCGACGATCGTGTTCTCCGGCGGGAGGAGGCCCAGGATCGCGAGCGAGGTCACCGACTTGCCGGAGCCGGACTCGCCGACGAGTGCGACCGTCCGGTTGCGCGGGATGTCGAACGAGATGCCCTTGACCGCCTCGAAGATCGTGCCCTTGTCGATGTGGAACGCGACCTTGAGGTTGCGCACGCGGACGAGAGGATCGTCGTTCATCTTGGTTTCCATGTCGTCGCTCACGCGCCCATCCTCCCTTTCAGCTTTGGATCGAGCGCATCGCGCAGCGCATCGGTGAAGAGGCTGAACGCGGTCACGAGCGTGGCCATCGCGACCGTGGCGGCGACCAGCTGCCACCACTTGCCGAGGATCAGCTCGTTCTGCGCCTCGTTCAGCATCGAGCCCCATGAGACGACGTCGACGGGAACGCCGAAGCCCAGGAACGACAGGATGACTTCCGCCTTGATGAAGCCGACGGTGAGGATCGACAGCTGCACCAGCACCACGTGGCTGACGTTCGGAAAGATATGGATGAACATGCGGCGTGCGTTCGAGGCGCCAATGGCATCGGCCGCCTGCACGTACTCGCGCGCCTTGTGCTTCAGGTACTCGCCGCGGATCAGCCGGAATACGCCGGTCCACCCGGTGAGCCCGAGGATCAGGATGATGGTGTGGATGCCTTTCTGCTGCAGCACGGCCGCGACCGCGAGGATGAGGAGCAGGTAGGGGATGGAGCTGAAGATGCTGTAGAACCAGTTGAAGAAGTCGTCGACCCATTTGCCGTAGTAGCCGGAGAGCGCGCCGAAGATCGTGCCGATGACCACCGCGACGACCGCCGCGGCGAGGCCGACGAAGATCGAGGTCTCGGAGCCCTTGATCGTCTTCTTCAGCACGTCACGGCCCCACTTGTCGCCGCCGAAGGGCAGCGTCGCCGTGCGTGCCGCGACGACCTCCGCGCCCTTTGCTCCCGCTTTCGCCCCGCTCGCCTTGATGTCGGCCATCACGTCGGCCAGCGGGTCGACGGTCTTCGCGTCGTCGCCGGCGGCCGGCGCGGCCGCGACCCCCGCCTTTCCCTTCTCACCGCGGATTTCGGCGAGGACGTCGGCGAGCGGGTCGACGACGCTCGACTTGTACTCCGAGGCCGGGATTGGCGCGGCAGGTTGTGCTTCCGGCGCCGCCGGCGTGCCGGACTCGATGTCGGCGCCGATGAAGGAAGGCGGGGCATAGTTGACGCCCGTTTCCAGGTTCCAGTCCTTCGCGACCAGGCCGACGCCGGAAAGGATCATCAGCAGGATGAACGCCGCGACGATCGCAAGCGAGACCATGCCGACGTGATCGGACTGCAGGCGCTTCCAGGCGAGCGCCCAGAGTCCCGGCGAGACCGTGTGGGGAACCTCGCGCACGAGCGGGGTGACGGATTTCAATGCGGTCGCCATGGCGTCCCCCTCACTTCAACTGCACGCGTGGATCGACGGCCTTGTACATCAGGTCGGCGAGCAGGTTGGAGGCCATGGTGGCGAACGCGACGTACACCGTAAGCGCCTTGATCACGGGGAAGTCCGAGCGCTCGACGGCGAGGATCACCTCGCGGCCGATGCCCGGGATCGAGAAGAAGCGCTCGATCAGGAAGAACCCGAGCAGCAGCCCGGGAAGGTTGGCCATGAGGTTCGTGATGATCGGGATCGACGCGTTGCGCAGCACGTGCACCCACATGATCCGGTTCTCGGAGAGCCCCTTGGCGCGCGCCGTGCGCACGTAGTCCTGGTTGATCTCGTCCAGCACGAACGTGCGGTACAGCCGCAGGCTCGGGGCAATGCTGACGGCGAGTCCGATCAGGATCGGCAGCGATGCGTAATGGAAAAGGTTTTCCGTAAAGCTGTTGCCCCAGCCCTGGACCGGGAACCAGCCGAGCTTGTAGGCGAAGAAATACTGGAAGACGATGATGTAGACGAGGATGGAGATCGACAGGCCCACGGTGCAGACGATCATCACCATCCGGTCGGTCAGCGAGCCGCGGACGTACGCCACCGCGAGCGCCAGCGCGATCGCGAACAGCGCGTCGAGGATGGTCAGCGGCACCAGCACCGTCAGCGACGGGCCGAGACGGGTCGCGAGGATGTTCGAGACCTGCTCGTTGGTGCTCCACGACGCGCCGAAATCCGCCGTGACGACCTGCTTGATGAAGATCCAGAGCTGGACCCAGTACGGCTGGTCGACCCCCAGCTGGCGGCGGATATTCTCGATCTGCTCCTTGTTCGAGATCTTGCCCGCCAGCACGTAGGCCGGGTCGCCGCCGACGGCATTGAACAGGATGAAGACCAGCAGGATGACGCCGAGCATGGTCGGGATCATCTGCCACAGGCGCCTGATGATATATGCGGTCATTGCCCACCTCCGCCCGTCGCGTGGGGTCGCGCACCGATCGGGCCTGCAAGTCGAATTTCGTTTGCCGCCGGGAACCGGCAACCGGTGGGACGCATGCGCGATCTCCTCCGGCCGCCCCTTCATTCCGCGGCACCCCGCTGCCGGCCCCGGTTGGAGCCGGCCGCGGCGCTGTCTTCAGGACCTTGCCGGGTTCACCGGCCGGGGCCCGCTCCTCCTCCGTGCTGCCTTGCTTCCCTGCTGCCTTCCTCCTCCTGCATCCTGCGCGTATCGCCGTCCGCCGTCACTTGGCCGGCGCCGAGACGTCAATATACTGCCACTCGTTGTGCAGGATCGGGTGTTTCTTGTACCCCTGCACCCGGGGCTGCACCAGCATGTTCCGGTAGCGGCTGATGTCGAGCCGCCACGGGGCATAGGTCTCGATCACCCTCGCCATCTCGCGGTAGAGCTTGTTGCGCTCAGGCGAGTCCGGCATCTTGAGCGACTGCTCGTAGAGCCTGTCGTACTCGGGAATCTTCGCGCACGCGTTGTTGCTCTGGTAGATGTTCTTGCCGTAGAGCAGCTGCATGAAGTTGTCGGCGTCCGGGTAGTCGGCGATCCACGACGCGGTGCGCATTTGCAACTTGCACTGCTTTTCCAGCTTCAGCAATTCGGCGAACTTGTCCTTCTGCACTTCCATCCTGATGCCGATGCCGTCGTAAGCCTTCTTCCACAACTCGTCCTGCTGGCGGCCCAGCGAATCGGGCCGCGACGCATAGCGGATCACGAGCGGCTTGCCGTCGGGAAGGGTCCGGTAGCCATCGGCGCCCTTCTTGTAGCCGAACTTGTCGAGCAGCGCGTTCGCCGCGGCGGGATCGTATTTGACGCTCGACTTGTAGTTCGGGTCGTGCCCGACGACGCCGGGCGGAATCGGGAACTGCGCCTCGATCGCCTGGTTGTTGCGCACGACCCGGATCTCTTCCTCGACCGGGTAGGCCATCGCCATCGCTCGCCGCAGCGCGATCTTGTCGTTGGTGAGGCCGCCGACCACCGGGTCCATCATGTTCCAGTAGTGATATGAAATCTCGGGATCGACGAACCGCGACAGCCGGACCCCCTTCTTCTGCATGTCGGGCGTCAGGGTGCCGCCGTTCAGCACCTTTGGCGCAAGCGGGCCTTCCATGTTCATGAGGTCGAGCTCGCCGTTCTGGAAAGCGAGCAGGCGCGACTGGTCCTCTTCCATGATGCTGATCTCGATGCGGCCGATCTGCGGCATCTTCTTGCCCTTCATCTCGGCGACGATGCGCGCGTCCTCGGGATCGGTGCCGGCCTTGAAGTCCCACGTGAAGCCGCGGTAGTCGGGATTCGCTTCGAGGAAGATCTTGGACGAGCGGATCCACTTCGCGAGCTTGTAGGCGCCGGTGCCGACCGGATTGGACATGATGCGCCCGCCCTCGTCGCCGTAGGCCGCGACGACTTCGCGCGCGACTGCGCTCGTCGGCTCGTGCGCGAGCACGTACGACATGTTGTAGTCCGGCTGCTTGAGCCGGATGCGCAGCGTGTAGCGGTCGACGGCTTCAAGTCCGGCGACCTTGGCGTTGTAGTCGAACTTGCCGCCCTTCTTCGCCTTTTCCGCCAGTTCGTCGAGGCCGACGATCTTGTCCTCGATGAGCCACGTCCACGGCGACTTGATCGCCGGGTCCATGAGGCGCTTCAACGAGTAGACGTAGTCGTCGGCGACGAGCTCGCGCTTGACGCCCTTGAACGCCGGATCGGGTGTGAAGTAGATGCCCTTCTTGATCTTGATCGTGTAGGTCTGGCCGTTGTCTGTGACCTGCGGCAGCGCCTCGGCGGTGAGCGGCACGAGCTTCGACGGCCGCGCCAGGTAATCGTAGGTGAGCAAGGTCTCGAATATCGCCTGCTCGACCGTGCCGGAGTAAAGGTCGTGCGCGGCCGCGGGATCGAAGCCTTCTTCGCCGGCGGGGAACACGTGGCGGATCACCTTGCTCATGTCGGCCGCGACGGCGATCGGCGCGATGGCGGCGAGCATCGCGGCGAGCGCGAGAGCGGCACGGATGCGCCGGAGTGCTTCAGGAATCATGGTCAATGGGGCGCGACGTCGAGATACTGCCAGTCGGCCTGCAGGATCGGGTGCTTCTTGAAGCCCAGGATCCACGGCCGTATCAGCTCGTTGCGCACGCGCGAGACATGCAGGCTCCAGGCCGCGTCGACTTCCATTTGCCGGGTCATTTCGAGAAAGAGCAGGTTGCGCTCGGGGGAATTCGGCAGCAGTCGCGCCGCGTTGTAGAACTTGTCGAACGCCGCCGATTCGTAGCAGCCCGGGTTGCTCTGCCCCACGTTCGGCCCGTAGAGCAGCTGCACGAAATTGTCGCCATCGGGGTAGTCGGCGATCCAGCCCTGGCCCCACATCTGCAGCTTGCACGCCTTGGACGCCTGGACGTTGTCGACGAATTGGGAAACCGCGGTCTCCATCTTGATCCCGATCCCGGCGAGCGACTTTTGCCACAGCTCGTCGAGCTCCCGCTGCGTGCTGCTCGCCTCGGTTGCGAGACGGAGCACGAGCGGCTTGCCATCCGGCAGCGTGCGCCAGCCGTCCTTGCCCTTCTTGTAGCCGAAGTGGTCGAGCAGCTTGTTGGCGGTCACCGGGTCGTATTGGTTGACGCTGCGATAGCTGGGGTCGTGGCCGACGACGCCGAACGGGATCGGCATCTGCAACGCCACCGCCTGCCCCTTGCGCACGACCTTGATCTCCGCGTCGAGGTCGTAGGACATGGCCATGGCCCGGCGCAGCGCGATCTTCTCCTTGCTGAAGCCGCCGATGACCGGGTCGCGCACGTTGAACGCGGTGTACGTCATGTCCGGATCGGGTGCGCGGAAGAGCAGGATGCCCTGTTCGGTGAACGACGGCTTGAGGCGGTCGCCGTCGAGCGCCGATGGCGCGAACGTCTCGGGCATGTTGAGGTAATCGAGCTGCTTCTGCTGGAAGGCGAGCCAGCGCGACTGCGACTCCTCGATGATCGTGATCTCGACCCGGCCGACCTGCGGCATCTTCTTGCCGCGCATGTCCTTGACGAGCTGGTCGTCCCACGCCGGTTCCGACACGGCGAAATCCCACGTGAACCCGCGGTACTCGGGATTCGATTCGAGCACGATCTTCGAGCGGCGCGTCCAGCTCGTCAGCATGTAGGGGCCGGTGCCGACGGGGTGCCCCATCGTGTCTTCGCCGTAGCCTTCGATCGCCTCGCGCGCGACGATTCCGAGCGAGATGTGGGCGACCACGAAGAGGAAGTTGTAGTCGGTTTCCTTGAGGCGAAAACGGACCGTGTAGCGATCGACCGCTTCGATGCCTGGAATCTTCGCGTCGTAGTCGAAGCGCCCGCTCTTCTTCGCGGCCGCCGCATGCTCGTCGAGTCCGACGATCTTGCCTTCGAGCAGGAAGGCGTAGGGCGCCCGGTTCTTGGGGTCGAGGAAACGCATGTAGCTGTACACGACGTCCTGCGCCACCAGTTCGCGCTTTGCGCCCTTCCAGATCGGATCCGGCGCGAAGTAGATGCCCTTCCGGAGCTTGAACGTGAACGTCCGGCCGTTGTCGGCGATCTCCGGCATCGACTCGGCGAGCATCGGCACGACCTTGGACGGCCGCGCAAGGTAGTCGTAGGTCAACAGCCGCTCGAAGATGCCTTCGAGGACCGTCGCCGAATAGAGATCCGAAATTCGGACCGGATCGAAGCCGCTCTCGGCGGCCGGGAAGCTGATGTGAACGACCTTGTTCGGATCCGGCGCGGCGGCGGCGGGCGCGGGGGCGACGCACGCCGCAGCGAAAGCGATGGCCGGGACAAGCCGCGTCAGCCGGGCCGCAGACCACGAAAAGCGCATTGCCACCCCCCAAAAATCAAAGCCGCGTAATGTACCATTTCCCCCCTTCTCCCTGCCATGCCGTTTGTGCCCATGAACCCGCCATCGGGCAGCTCCCTGAGCCCCGCACCCGCTGCGGCCGACCGCCTCGGCCGCGACGGCTCCTCCGGGGCGCCCGCACCGGCCCAGCAGGCTCGGCAGTGAAGCCGCCGTACTGGGACGACGCGACCCGCGCGCTCGGCCGCGCGGATCCCGTCATGCGGCGCTTGATCCGCGGGATCGAAGACGCTCACCTGACCCGCCGCGGCGACGCGTTCACGACGCTGTCGCGGGCGATCGTCGGCCAGCAGATATCGGTCAAGGCGGCGCAGACGATCTGGAACCGGTTTACGCATTCCTGCGGCGCGGGCGAGGATGCGCTCGCGCTGGGCGTGCGCCTCGACCCGGCCCGCGTGGCCCGGATGCGGCTGCCGACGTTGCGCAGCAGTGGCCTTTCCGAGCGCAAGGCCGAGTACCTGCGCGATCTCGCGCGGCACTTCATCAAGGGCACGCTCGACCCGGCGGCGTGGCCTGCGCTCGACGACGAGGCGCTGATCGAGCGGCTCACCGACGTGAAGGGGATCGGCCGCTGGACCGCGGAGATGTTCCTCATCTTCCACGAGATGCGCGCCGACGTGTTTCCGGTGGGCGACATCGGGTTGCAGAACGCGATCGCGCGACACTACAACGACGACGAGCGGCTTCCGATCGACGGCATGCGCGAGATCGCCGTCGCGTGGCAGCCATGGCGCAGCGTCGCGTCGTGGTACCTGTGGCGCTCGCTCGACCCGATCCCGGTCGAGTATTAGTGGCCTGTAACGGGGTAATCGATAGTGTCTGGCTTGCTCTTCGCGCCGATCGCCGCGTTGCTGCTGCTTGCAAGGGGGTGGGCCATTGCTGCGCAGCAGCGCCTTGCGCTCGACGCGAATAGCGGCGCCATACCACTGTCGTTCACTACCGATTTCCCCGTTACAGGCCACTAGCTCCGTACAATCGGCGGGATGACGGAAACCCCGCTGCATCCGTACTCGACGCTGACACCCGACGTCGTTCTCGACGCGCTCGACAGCGCCGGCTATCGGGGCGACGGGCGCCTGCAGTCGCTCGGCAGCTACGAGAATCGCGTCTACCAGGTCTGGCGCGACGACGCGCCTCCGGTCGTCGCGAAGTTCTACCGGCCCGGGCGCTGGACCGACGCGCAGATTCACGAAGAGCACACGTTCGTCGCGGAACTCGCCGCGCGCGAGATTCCGGTCGTGGCGCCGCTCGCGAGCGATGGCGGCACGCTGCACACGGCAGGCGGATTCCGTTTCGCCGTTTATCCGCGATGCGGCGGCCGCGCGCCCGAATTCGAAAGCGGCGCCACGCTCGAGTGGATGGGTCGCTTCCTGGGCCGCATTCACGCGGTCGGCGCGCAGTCGCCGTTCCGGCACCGGCCCGCGATCGATCAGGATTCGTTCGGCGTCGTGCCGCGCGACTGGCTGCTCGCGCACGATTTCATTCCCGCGGACCTTCTGCCCGCATGGCGTGCCATCGTGGTGCAGGCGCTCGACGGCGTCCGCCATTCCTACGACCGCGCCGGCGACGTGGCGTCGCTGCGGCTGCACGGCGATTGCCACGCCGGCAACGTGCTGTGGCAGGACGACGGTCCTCACTTCGTCGATTTCGACGATGCGCGCAACGGTCCTGCGGTGCAGGACCTGTGGATGCTGCTGTCAGGCGACCGCGCCGCGATGTCGCTGCAGCTCGCGGCGGTCATCGACGGATACGAGGACTTCGCGGAGTTCGATCCGCGCGAGCTTCACCTCGTCGAAGCGCTGCGGACGCTGCGACTCCTCCATTACTCGGCGTGGCTCGCGCAGCGCTGGGACGACCCCGCGTTTCCCGCGGCGTTTCCGTGGTTCAACACGCAGCGTTACTGGCAGGACCGCATCCTCGAATTGCGCGAGCAGGTCGCGCTGATGGACGAGCCGCCGCTGGCATTCTAACGAAGCACGCCATCGACGAGGTGCAGCGTGCGGTCCGTGCGTGCCGCGAGTTCGGGATCGTGCGTGACGATGACGAGGCTCGTGCCGGCGGCGCGGTTCAATTCGAGCATCAGCGAGAACACGTCGCCGGCCGTCCGGCGGTCGAGGTTGCCCGTCGGCTCGTCGGCCAGCACGCAGCGTGGTGCGGTCACGAGCGCGCGGGCGAGCGCCACGCGCTGCCGCTCGCCGCCGGACAGCTCGCCGGGCCGGTGGGCGACGCGATGCCCCAGTCCGACGCGGTCCAGCATGACGCGCGCCGCTTCGCGCGCGGCCTCCGGCGGCTCGCGCCGGATCGAAAGCGGCATGGCGACGTTTTCGAGCGCGGAAAATTCCGGCAGCAGGTGATGGAACTGGTAGATGAAGCCGAGCGCGCGATTGCGCACGCGGCCACGCTCCTGCTCCGTCAACGTCGCGAACGCCGCGCCTTCGATGCGCACCTCCCCCGCCGACGCCGCATCGAGGCCGCCCAGCAGGTGGAGCAGCGTGCTCTTGCCGGAGCCCGACGCGCCGACGATGGCGACGCGCTCGCCCGGCGCGATGGCGAGGTCGACGCCGAGCAGCACGGGAACCTCCAGCGGGCCGCTGCGGTAGGTCTTCGCGAGGCCGCGGCATTCGAGCACGGGCAGAGCAGTACCGGGCTCACTCATAGCGCAGGGCCTCCGCCGGATTCACCTTCGCCGCGCGCCAGGCCGGATAGATCGTCGCCAGCAGCGCGAGCACCAGCGCAATACAGGCGATCGTGACCACGTCGGCGGTCTGCAGATCGGACGGCAGCTCGTTGATGTAGTAAACCGTCTTGTCGAGGAACTGCACGCTGAATAGCCGCTCGATCGCCGGCAGGACCGTGCCGACGTTGAGCGCGAGCAGCACGCCGCCGACGACACCCAGCAGCGTGCCGATCACGCCGATCAGGCCGCCCTGGATCATGAAGATCGCGGTGATCGATCCCGGCGACGCGCCCAGCGTGCGCAGAATCGCGATGTCGGCCTCCTTGTCGGTGACCGTCATCACCTGCGCCGACACGATGTTGAACGCCGCCACCGCGATGATCAGCGTCAGGATGATGAACATCACGCGCTTCTCGATCTGCACTGCGCGGAAGAAATTCGAATGGCTCATCGTCCAGTCGCGGATCTCGGCATCGACGCTGAAGCGGCCGACGAGCTCCTGCGCCACGCGCGGAGCGGCGTACAGGTCGTCAAGCTTGAGGCGCACGCCCGAAACGCCGTCGAGGCGATAGAGCTTCTTAGCGTCGTCGAGGTCGATCAGCGCGAGGCCGCTGTCGAATTCGAACATGCCGACCTCGAACACGCCGACCACGGTGAAGCTCTTCAGCCGCGGCAGCGTGCCGGCCGCGGTCAGCGTCCCCTGTGGAGTGATGACCACCACCGTGTCGCCGAGCCGGGTGCCGAGCCCGCGCGCAAGATCGGCGCCGAGCACGATGCCGAAGCCGCCGGGCTTCAACGCCTCGAGCGAGCCGGCGCGCATGTGCAAGCCGATGTCGGCGACCGTGCTCTCGCGCGCCGGATCGATGCCGCGGACGAGCACGCCGCGATTCGCGCCGTTCGCCGAAAGCATCGCCTGTCCGAGCACGTAGGGTGCGGCCGCCTTGACGCGCGGATTCTGCAGCGCCATCCGCGCGACCGCCGCATCGTCGGCGAGCGTGGGCAAACCACGCACCTCGATGTGCGAGGCGACCGCCAGGATCCGGTTGCGCAGCTCCTCCTGGAAGCCGTTCATCACCGACAGCACGACGATCAGCGCCGCCACGCCGAGCGCAATGCCCGCCATCGACGTCAGCGCGATGAACGAGATGAAGGAATTGCGTCCGGCGCCGCGCCGTGCGCGCGTGTAACGCAATCCGACGGCGAGTTCGTAGGGCGACACGGCAGGCTTCCTTCGCGCAGGATCGCGGCGGGCGCGCATTATCGCATGCTAGTGTGATGCTTCTGACCGGCTATCCCGCCTGCGCATCCCCATGCATCTCGTCCTCACGCTTCCCGGCCTCCTCGCGCAGGAAGCGGATCGCGCAGCGCGCGCGCCGCATCTCGCGCGGATGCTGGCGACCGCCGGCCCGCCCGTGCATGAACCGGAGGGACCGGACGCGGCGCTCGCGCGGCACTACGGGATCGATCATGCGGCGGGAGCCGATTGTCCGCTCGCCGCCGTGCGCCTTGCAGCGCTCGGCGTCGATCCGGGTCCGGCATTCTGGCTCGCCGCGGATCCGGTGACGCTCGTCGCCGGCCGCGACGACGTCCGCTTGGCCGGGATCGTGCAGGATCTCGGCGCGAACGATGCCGCGACGCTGATCGCGATGTTGAACGCGCATTTTTCCACCGACGGCATCGCGTTCGTTGCCGCGCGGCCCGACGCCTGGTTCGTCCGCGCGCCGGCGCGCGTGGCGCTCCGGACACGACCGGTCGCGACGGTGGCAGGACGCATGTTGCGCAACCTGATGCCGACGGGATCGGACGCGGGGATCTGGCAACGGTGGCAAAGCGAGGTGCAGATGCTGCTGCACGACCATCCCGTCAATGCCGCGCGAGAAGCCGGGGGCAAGGCGCCGGCGAACAGCGTCTGGTTTTCGGAAGGCGGCATGCTGCCGTCCCGCGTGCCCGCTTCCTCCGTTGCGACGTTCGCCGGCAATGGGATCGCCGCCGCGCTCGCCGCGCATGTCGGTGACTCCGCGCGCGCGGTGCCCGCCACTCTGGATTCGGCGCTCGCGACTGCCGGCGACGCACCGACGATCGTCGTCGCGCTTCCCTTGCCGCTCGACCTCGATGCCGTGGAGCGCAATTGGGCTGCGCCCGCATGGGCCGCGCTGGTGCAGCACCGGCTCGACGCCGTCACGATGATCGCGGAGGGTCGCGACGGCGCCCTCGCGTGGACGGCGCGACCGCCGGGCTCCTGGCGGCGCATCGCGCTTCGTTTCGCGCGCGACGATCTCGCGTCGTTGCTCGCCGCCGCCCGCGTGGACGCGTGATGGAGATCGTCCGGCGCGCGGTTCCGGATGCCGCGGCAACACTCATGGCCGGCGGCATCCATCCGGTGCTCGCGCGCGTGCTCGCGGCGCGCGGCGTCGCAACCATCGAAGAGCTCGACGCCGATCTCGCGCGTCTTCCGTCCTTCGCCCTCCTGAAGGGCATCGACACCGCGGCGGCCCGCCTCGCCGACGCGATTGCCCGCGGCGAACGCATCCTCGTGGTCGCCGACTACGACGCCGACGGCGCCACCGCCTGTGCCGTCGCCGTGCGCGGCCTCGCGGCGATGGGCGCGGTCGTCGACTTCCTCGTGCCCAACCGCTTCGAATACGGCTACGGCCTCACGCCCGAGATCGTCGTCGAGGCCGCCAACCGCGGGCCGCGCCTCATCGTCACCGTCGACAACGGCATCGCGAGCCACGACGGCGTCGCCGAGGCCGCCGCGCGCGGCATCGAGGTGCTGATCACCGACCATCACCTGCCTGCAGCGACGCTCCCCGCGCCCGCCATCATCGTCAACCCGAACCAGCCGGGCTGCGCGTTCCCGGGAAAGCACGTCGCCGGCGTGGGCGTGATGTTCTACGTGCTGATGGCGACGCGCGCTCTGCTGCGGGAGCGCGGCGCGTTCGCCGGCCGTCCGGAGCCGAATCTCGCGACGCTGCTCGACCTCGTCGCGCTCGGGACCGTCGCCGACGTCGTGCGCCTCGACGGCATCAACCGCACGCTCGTCGCGCAGGGGCTCGCGCGGATTCGCGCCGGGCGGTGCCAGCCGGGAATCGCCGCGCTGTTCTCCGCCGCGGGAAAGGACGCGCGACGCGCGTCCGCCTACGATCTCGGCTTCGTCGCCGGGCCGCGCCTCAACGCCGCGGGCCGTCTCGCCGACATGTCCGTCGGCATCCGTTGCCTGCTCGCCGACACCGCGGTCGCCGCGCTGCCGCTTGCCACCGAACTCGACCGTCTGAACCGCGAGCGGCGCGACGTCGAGGCCGTCATGCAGGAGGAGGCGCTCGCGGAGCTCCACGCGCGCGCCGCGAACGACGCCGCCGGCGACGCCTACACGCTTTGCCTGTTCCGCCCCGAGTGGCACCAAGGTGTGGTGGGCATCGTCGCGTCGCGCCTCAAGGACCGGCACCACCGCCCAGCGATCGTCTTCGCGCGCGGCAGCGGCGGCGAGCTCAAGGGATCCGGGCGGTCGATTCCGGGTTTTCACCTGCGTGACGCGCTCGATCTCGTGACCAAGCGCGAACCCGGGGTGATCGCCCGCTTCGGCGGCCACGCCTACGCCGCGGGCCTTTCGCTTGCGGAATCCGATCTGCCCCGGTTCGCGGCGGCCTTCGAGTCGGTCGCCCGGGAGCAGCTCACGCCGGCGCACCTCGCCCGTACCCAGGAAACCGACGGTGGTCTCGACCCGGCCGACGTCACGCTTGACCTCGCCCACGCGCTGTCGGGCGAAGTCTGGGGCCAGGGCTTCCCGGCGCCGGCCTTCGACGACGTGTTCGACGTCGCCGACCAGCGGATCGTCGGCGGCAAGCACTCGAAGCTCGTCCTCGAGCGCCGGGGCGCCGGCCGGTTCGCCGCCATCCTGTTCAATCACGCCGAACCGCTCCCGCCAACGATCCGGGCCGTCTACCGCCCGGAACCGAACGAGTGGAACGGCACGGTCGCGCTGCAGCTCGTCGTCGTCCACTGGGAGCCGGCCGGAACCTGAGCCGGTTCGACGCTGGTCACCCTCCGGCTCGCAGGCGCAACAACGTGACCCGCGCCTGCCCCTTAGGTCTGCACCAATCCGGACAAGTCGAGCGCCGGCGACAACCCCTAATTAATTGATTATTTGTTGATTATTGTCAACACAGCCGGCTGTCGGAAAGGCCCATTCGAAGTTGTGCGGCGCACCAATATGACTATAATGTGACTCATCGACCCGGCGCCTGCCGGGTTCCGCATATTCGGGGAGTCAACAAGCATGCGTCTGATGGACAAGGTCTCGATCATCACGGGCGCCGGCTCCGGCATCGGCCACGCCACCGCGGTCAAGTTTGCCCGGGAGGGCGCCAAGGTGGCGGTTTGCGACATCAACGAGCAGTCCGCGCAGGACGTCGCCCGGGAAATCCGCGACAGCGGCGGCGAGGCGATCGCTTTCGCCATCGACGTCACCCGGAAGGAAAGCATCGCACGGATGGTCGAGGGCGTCATGGCGAAGTGGGGCCGCATCGACACATTGGTCAACAACGCCGGCATCGTCCAGGACGCGCAGCTGAAGAAGATGACCGACGACCAGTTCGACGCCGTGATCGACGTCAACCTGAAGGGCGTCTACAACTGCACGAAGGCGGTCGTCGACATCATGCTGGAGCAGCACTCGGGCTGCATCCTCAACGCGTCGTCGATCGTCGGGCTCTACGGCAACTTCGGCCAGACCAACTATGCCGCGAGCAAGTTCGCGGTGATCGGGATGATGAAGACGTGGGCGCGCGAGCTCGGGAAGAAGGGCATCCGCTCCAACGCGATCTGCCCCGGATTCATCGAGACGCCGATACTGAAGCAGATGCCGCAAAAGGTCGTCCAGATGATGGAGGACAAGGTGCCGATGGGCCGGCTCGGCCGTCCCGAGGAGATCGCGAACACGTACGCGTGGCTCGCCTCCGACGAAGCGTCCTACATCAATGGCGCGGTGATCGAGGTCTCGGGCGGCAGCACGCTCTGACAAGGTCTCCGAAGTCCCTGCGCTCCCGGCCGCGGCCGGTTTCGGGCGCGCCGGTTCCACTCTCGTCCGTTCGTCGGGCTTGAGCCGACCCCGCGCTTGCCTGTAGCATCAGAGGATTCCGTTTACGGGACAGCGCCGTGTCTCCCACACCTTTCGTCGCAGCGGCCTTCGCCGCCATGCTCGCCTCGTTCGCGCCGACCGCCAACGCCGAAACCATCGGCGGCAACCCCGGCCCCGCGTACAACTACATCTGCCCGGACGCCGACGGCATGCCGGCGCTCGACTGCTACTTCGACGCGGTCGGGCACCTCTACACGATGTGCAAGCACGTGAAGAGCATCGAGATCATCGAATTCGGATACGAGAAGTCGACCGAAGGAACCAATGGCGCCAAGAGCGAGTACTGCGTTACGAAGCAGAAACTCAACATGACGAAGCCGTACCAGGGGGCGTTGAAGGACGCGGCGATTTCGAAGCAGGCGGTCGAGGCCATGCGGAGCTTGCAGGATTACTGGCTCGCCGCGATGGCCGGCCTTGCCTGGCAGGCGGGCGAGTCGGATGCCGAGTACAAGGCCCGCACGCTCGAGCCCTACGACCGGTTCAAGGAGCGCATCACCGGGATCAAGGAGATCCTGGCGATCGTGAAGTCACACACGACGCCGGCGGCACCGGCCAAGGGCGCGAAGGCGAAGCACTGAGCGACGTCGCCCTCGCCGATCCCGCGGACAGCGCATCCGCGAATGCCGATCCGGCGCTCGCCGCCATCTTCAGCGAAGGCGGCGCGCTCGCCCGCACGCTGCCCGGATTCCGCTTCCGCCCGCAGCAGCTCGAGATGGCCGACGCGGTCGCGCGCGCGATCGCCGAGCGGACGCCCCTGCTCGCCGAAGCCGGCACGGGCACCGGCAAGACGTTCGCGTACCTCGTCCCCGCGCTGCTCTACGGCGGCAAGGTCATCGTTTCCACGGGCACCAAGACGCTTCAGGATCAGTTATTCCAGCGCGACCTGCCGCAGGTCCGCGGCGCGCTGGGCGTGCCGGTGACGCTGGCGCTCCTCAAGGGGCGCGCCAATTACGTGTGCCATCACCATCTCGAACAGGCCGCAACCGAGGGCCGGCTGCCGTCGCGCGAGGACGCCCGCCATCTCCCGAAGATCATCGCGTTCTCCCGCGCGAGCGAGACCGGGGACCGCGGCGAGCTCGCCGATGTTCCGGAGAACGCGACGATCTGGCCGCTGGTCACGTCGACCCGCGACAACTGCCTCGGCAGCAACTGTGCGTTCCACGGCGACTGCTTCGTCCTCAAGGCGCGAAAGGCCGCGCTGGAGGCCGACGTCGTCGTGATCAACCATCACCTCTTCTTCGCCGACGTGATGCTGCGCGACGAGGGCCTCTCGGAGCTCCTGCCCGCGTGCAACACGGTGATCCTCGACGAGGCGCACCAGCTCCCCGACACCGCGACGCTCTTCTTCGGCGAGCAGGTGACCGCGGGGCAGCTTGCCGAACTCGCGCGCGACGCCGAAGTCGCCGCGCGCACCAGCGCCCGCGAAGTGACGGGGCTCCCCGACGCGGCGGCCGACATCGGTCCCGCCATCCGCCGTTTGCGCCTCGTGCTCGGCGACACGCCGGGCAAGCTGGCGCAGCGCATGGCGGCGGAGCGCGACGGATTCACCTCGGAACTCGACGCCCTGGCGGCCGCGCTCGACCGCCTCGCCGCGGAACTGGCGCGCATCGCCGAGCGCAGCGAGGATCTCGACAACTGCGCGCGTCGCGCGACCGAAGCCGCCGCGGCGCTCGCCCGCTGGCAAGACGGCCTGCGCGAAGGCGCGTCCGATGCCGACGGCGACGTGCCGGCATGGATCCGCTGGGTCGACGTGACGGCGCAAGGCTGGCAGCTCCACGCATCGCCGCTGTCGATCGCCGACGTGTTCGCGAAACAGGTCGCCGAGTCGGGCCGCGCGTGGATCTTCACCTCCGCCACGCTCGCCGTGGGCCGCGATTTCTCGCTCTACCAGCGCGAGCTGGGGCTCGCCGACGCGCGCACCGGCAGCTGGGATTCGCCGTTCGACTACGGCGCGCAGGCGCTGCTCTACGTGCCGCGCGATTTGCCGCTCCCCAATTCGCGCGAGCACACCGAGGCCGTCGTCGCCGCTGCGCTCCCGGTGCTGAAGGCGAGCGGCGGCCGCGCCTTCCTGCTGTTCACGACGTTGCGCGCGCTCAGCGTCGCGCGCGACCTGCTGGCCGAGGCCATCGCGCGGGACGGGCTCGGCTGGCCGCTGCTCGTGCAGGGCGAAGGTTCGCGCAGCGAGCTGCTCACGCGTTTTCGCGAGCTCGGCAACGCAGTCCTGCTCGGGAGCGCGAGCTTCCGCGAAGGTGTCGACGTGCCGGGCGACGCGCTGTCGGTCGTCGTGATCGACAAGCTGCCGTTCGCGCCGCCCGACGATCCGCTGCTCGCGGCGCGGCTCGAGGCGCTGCGCGCCGCGGGCGGCAATCCGTTCTTCGACGTTCAGGTGCCGCAGGCGGCGATCGCGCTGAAGCAGGGCGCCGGCCGCCTGATTCGCACCGAGACGGACCGCGGCGTGCTGATGATCTGCGATCCGCGGCTCATCGACAAGGCGTATGGCCGGCGGATCTGGAAAAGCCTGCCGCCGATGCGGCGCACGCGCGAGATCGCCGAGGTGGAGGCGTTCTTTGCGCGGTAAGTTTGCCGCTCGCGCCTCGGCCTCCGCGCCGCCAATGTGAATCGCTGCGCCGGTTGGGTCGGCCTCATGCAGTGTTCGCGATTGCTCCGATCCCCTGCGCGCTGCGCGCTCGGGGGAACGTGCGACCGACGAGCAGGGGCCCCAGCTAGCTGGGGATGCGAGTAATCGGGAGTGCGTTCGGAGGCCGACCCCTCGACGTAACGATCTGTCGCGGCGGTGCGGAGGCCGAACCTCTCCGCCGCTCACACCGTTCTACCAAAATCTCCACCAGGGCTTGTCGGTCTCGCCCGTCACGAACTTGCTCTGCGGAAAGGTCTGCTTCAGAACGCGCTGCGCGTCGTCGCGCAACCGCGGCAGCTCGAGCTTGTCGTAGCTTTGCACGAGGACCTCGAGCGCCTCCTCGTTGGCCGGCGTGCGCGGATAGGTGGTGATCGCCGCCTGGGCGCGATTCACCGCGGCGACATAGGCGCCACGATTGAAATAGTAGCGCGCGACCTTTACCTCGTACAGCGCAAGCGAATTCGTGAGGTAGCGCATCCGGTCGGCGGAGTCCGGCGCATAACGGCTGTCCGGGAACTTCGTGATGAGCTCCCTGAACGCCGCGTACGATTCGCGCATCGACTTCGGCTCGCGCTCCGACAAGTCGAGCTCGTAGACATAGCCGATCAGCCCCTGGTCCTCGCGAAAGTAGACGAGACCTTTGAGGTAATACGCGTAGTCCACGTTCGGATGGTTCGGAAAAGTCCGGATGAAACGGTCGGCCTGGGCCACCGCTGCCGCAGTTTCTCCGGCGCGGTAATTCGCGTACGCGGACTCGAGAATCGCCTGTTGCGCATAGCGACCGTAAGGGAAGCGCGACTCGAGCGCCTCGAACATCTTGATCGCCTGCGTATAATTGCCCTCGGCAAGCGCCCCGTGCGCGATGTTGTACAGTTGGTCGGCGGTGTAGCCAGCGGTCTTGTCCTGCACCTCGGGCAACAGGCCGCAGCCGGCGAGCGCAAGCGCGAGCCCCACCGCCGCGAGACAGCCGGCCACGCCGCGGCGCGCGCGGACGATCCGGGCCTGCGGAAACGGGGATGGCGACGATGCTGCGGTCATGCGGTTCCTGATGTTCCGAAAAATCGCGGCAATTATAACCGACCCCCGTGGCGCGCCCGAATCCTCCTCCGCCGGAAGCATCGGCACCGCCGACTCCTGGCGACCCCCGGGCCGAGCTGCCGACGCTTGCGCTGACGCTTGCCCCTGAGGCCGGCGGACAGCGTTTCGACGTCGCGCTCGCGCGCGCGCTGCCCCAATATTCGCGCAGCCGCCTGCGCATGTGGATCGACGCGGGCCGCGTCACGCTCGACGAACGTGTCGCGGACGCGACGCGGAAGGTATCGGGCGGCGAGCGCGTGACCGTGCAGGTCGCCGCCGACGAAGACGCCGCCGCGCCCGCGCCGGAAGCGATCGCGCTTTCGATCGTCCACGAAGACGACACGCTGATCGTGCTCGACAAGCCCGCGGGCCTCGTCGTGCACCCGGGCGCGGGCAACCGCGGCGGCACGCTGCAGAACGCGCTTTTGCACCACGCGCCGCAGCTCGCGTCCGTGCCGCGCGCGGGAATCGTCCATCGACTCGACAAGGACACGAGCGGCCTCCTCGTCGTGGCGAAGACGATCACCGCGCAAACGTCCCTGGTGCGGCAGCTCGCCGCGCGCACCGTGAAGCGGCAGTACCAGGCGCTCGCGGCGGGCGACATCGCGCGCGGCGGCACCGTCGACGCGCCGATCGGCCGCCATCCGACGCGGCGCACGACGATGGCGGTCGTCGCCACCGGAAAGCCTGCGCGCACGCATTACGAAGTGGTCGAACGCTTCGGCGTCGCGACCCTCCTCGCCTGCCGGCTGGAGACGGGGCGCACGCATCAGATCCGCGTGCATCTCGCGTCCCTCGGCCACCCGCTCGTCGGCGATCCCGCCTATGGAAAGCGCGGCCCGATTGCGTTTGCGCGCCAGGCGCTGCACGCCGCGCGACTCGGTCTCGTCCACCCGGCGACCGGC
>Ga0209048_10000291_pt1 | contig 55276 bp, 49 predicted proteins | sample FrelakmetCRP12CR_FD_187146 | JGI IMG/M metagenome (GOLD analysis project Ga0209048, IMG submission 187146) | Freshwater lake sediment microbial communities from the University of Notre Dame, USA, for methane emissions studies - CRP12 CR (SPAdes)... | ecosystem: Environmental > Aquatic >...
TTGGTCGGGGCGAGTGGATTCGAACCACCGACCCCTCGGTCCCGAACCGAGTGCTCTACCAGGCTGAGCCACGCCCCGACCCAAGAACAGCTATCTTACCGCACGGCCCGCTCCAGGCCAAGCCTTATTACTCGAGGCCGAGGCCTTTGACGAAGTCGATCGCCTCGTGCGCGGTGAGATCCGACTGCAACGGCGTCAGCGAAACGTATCCCGCGCGAATCGCCTCGTAGTCGGAGTCGCCGTTCGGGACCCACTCGTCCTGGCCCTCGCCGATCCAGTAGTAGGCCCGCCCCCGGGGATCCTGGCGCTCCGTCACGGTCGTCGCGTGGTTGCGCTTGCCTTGGACGGTGAGGCGAATCCCCTTCGGCGCGAACCGCGGCACGTTCACGTTGAGGAACGTCCGCGACGGCAGGCCGGTCCGAAGGACACGCTCGGCCACTTCGCGCGCGATCCGCGCCGAATGACCGAAGTCCCAGTCGCCAGGCCCCTGCTGCAGCGACACCGCGATGGCGGGCACGCCGAGCAGCGCGCCTTCCAGCGCTCCCGACACGGTCCCGGAATACGTCACGTCGTCCCCAACGTTCAAGCCCTTGTTGATGCCCGACACGACGAGGTCGGGCAGGCCCCGCAGCACCGCCGAGACGGCAATGTTCACGCAGTCGGTGGGCGTGCCGTCGAGGGCGTAGGTCGAATCCCTCACGTGCTCGAGCCGCAGCGGGTGGTGCAGTGTCAGCGCGTGCCCGATTGCGCTGACCTCCCGGGTCGGCGCCACCACCACAACCTGGCCCAGCGGCTCGAGGGCCTCGGCCAGCGCCTGGATCCCCCTGGACCGCACGCCGTCGTCGTTGGTTAGGAGAATGCGAGTCATCGGAACCATCAATTGTAGCAGGTTGATTGCGGCCCACGCCCCGCGCCAGACCGAGTTCAGGATCGCCGGGGCTCTTTCACGAACCCGACGAGGAGCGCGGTGGCGAGGAGGGAGAGGACTGCCCCAACGCCGAACGCCGCGGCCGGGCTCACGATCTTCCACACCAGGCCGAAGGCCACGCTGGCGAGCAGCGAGCCGGCACCCAGTGCCGCGTTGTAGATCCCGAACGCGGTACCCCGCAATGCCGGAGGCGCCATGTCGGCGATCAGGGCCTTCTCGGTGCCTTCCGAGAGGCCGTAGTAGAAACCGTAGAACAGGAACCACGCGACGAGAGCGGAGACCGACGTGCTCATCGCGAACCCCGCGTAGACGAGCGCGTAAATCGCCCAGCCGGCGCCGATAACCGCCCGCCTGCCCCATCGGTCCGACGTCACACCGCCCCACACGGACATCAGCGCCTTCACGACGTGGAGCAGCGCCCAGAGCAAGGGGATGAACACGGCACCGACGCCCGCGTCGCTGAGGCGCAGAAGGAGAAACGCGTCGGCCGAGTTGCCCAGGGTGAAGACCAGCAGGATGGCCTGCAGTGTGAAGAAACCCGGAGGGAGGTCTCGCCAGCTCGCCAGCCGAAGGTCCGCCGGGCGGGCTTTCGTCCCCGCTCCGGCGCGGCCTTCGTGTCGCGGTTCCTTGACGAGAAACAGCGATGCCACCGCAAGCGCGCCCGGTACGATCGTCAGGGCAAAGAGCAGGCGGTAGCGACCCGGATAGGCGAGAAGGAACAGGGACGCGAGCACCGGTCCGAGCACCGCCCCCACGTGGTCCATCGCCCGGTGGAACCCGAACACCCGGCCGCGAGTGGTGGGCGTGGCGCACGCCGCCAGGATCGCGTCGCGCGGCGCCCCGCGCACGCCCTTCCCTACCCGATCGAGGAACCGGACCGCCAGGAGCTGCGGCCACGAGACGATCAAGGACGTCAGGGGCCGAATCGCGGACGACAACCCGTATCCGGCGATGACGATCGGCCGGCGGACCTTCCAACGGTCCGAAAGATGCCCGGAGAGGAGCTTGAGCAGGCTATTCGCTGCCTCGGCGAACCCCTCGATGAGCCCAAGGGAAACCGCCCCCGCGCCGAGGACCCGAGTGAGGTAGATGGGAAGCAGCGGGTAGATGGCCTCGCTGGCCGTGTCCGTGAAGAGGCTGGTAATCCCGAGGAGCCAGACGGGACGAGGCAGGCCGAAGACCGAGGGCGGCTCTCCAGGCGCCAGGGCCGCGGGAGACGGGTCTTCGTGTGTCGCGGACATCAGCGCGGCATGCTAGTGGCGGACGCGATGGGCATGTGCCGGCGGCGTGCTCGCAGCGAGCCGCAGCGCGCGCCGCCGTCCACCGCTGGCCACGTCGGGGTCCTGCCGACTGCGGACGGGCTGGGCGGCCGGTGTCGCCGGCCGGATGACGCGCCGGCGCGCCACGAGCCAGCTCCCGGGCGTCGCTCCCACGATCCCGAAGAACGCGAGATGGCCGACGAGGCCCACGCAGGCCGCCGCGAACCAGAACCAGTCGCGGCCCAGGACGACCGCGGCAAGAGCGGCCGGGGCCAGCGCGAGTGAAACGTCTATGCCGCCAGGAATGACGCGCCGCCAGCCCGCTCCGAGTGGCGTCATGCTCGTGGCGGGCCCGGCGTGGTCGAGCACGAGCCGCAGGGCCGGCGCTTCGGCCGGCGGGACGACGACGAGGTCAGCCGGCGCCGACGCGCTGGCCCGAGTCGCCGACGCGGCCCGCTGCGCAGCGCGCGGATCGTCCACAGGGTCAGGGAAAAACCGCCCGAACCTCGCGACTGTCTCGTCCGGGTCCAGGCCGACCGCCGCTGCGTAGCCGCGAATGAAAGCCCTCCGGAAGATTCCGGACGGCCAGCGGGAGACGTCGCCGCACTCGAGGGCGGCGAAGTGCGCGGCGCTCACCTTCGTCTGCCCCGATATCTCTTCCAGCGTCAGGCCCCGACGCTCCCGGGCGCGGCGCAATTCGAGCCCGAAGGCCACACGTTCCCTCATCGTCCTACACCTTCAGGAAGATCCGGCGGCGATACATGATCCAGAGGATCGAGTACAGCGCGACCAGGTACGTCAGCGCGAACAACAGCGAGGCGTTCTTGGGAGACGCGAAAGGCTCGAACCAGCTGCGATAGATAAAGGTATAGAGGGAGACCGTTTTCCCCGCGGCGCCCGCCACCTCCACCAGCAGCAGGATCTTCGCGCTGAGGCCGGCGAGGACGAACAGCGCGATCGCGTTGACGCCGAGGACGACGAACGGCTTCGTCCACCACCGCCAGCCTTTGACATCGATCAGCCAGTAGCAGGCGGCCAGGCCGAACGCGCCCGCTCCGCCCGTGAACCAGGCGTACGAACTCGTCCACAGGTTCTTGTTGATGGGAAACGCCAGATCCCAGGCCAGCCCAATTGCCATCGCGGCGATTCCGGCCGCGGCCAGCGTCAGCGCCCTGGTCCCACCGCCGACCGGCGCCCGCAGCCAGAAGCCGGTCACGACCCCCATCAGGGTACTGGCGATCGCCGGCACGGTGCTCAGGAGTCCTTCCGGATCCCACGGCCGCTGTCCCCACATGTGGTTCTGTCCGAGCAGCGCTCGGTCGATGAACGCGCCCAGGTTTCCCGCAGCGGTCAGGTCGCCCGCGTTGTGCCCGGGATACGGCACGAACACCATCGCGAGCCAGTAGGCCACCGTCAGCCCGACCGTCCAGCACATCAGCCGCATCGCGTGCCGCCAGTCGTCGCGCTCGGGGCCGGGCGACGTCAGGCGGAAGATAGCAACGGCGGCCAGGTAGCAGAGCCCGATGCGCACGAGGACGCCCGGGAGCCGCCACGTCGCGAACCTGAAGTACGGGAACAGCGAGAGCAGCCAGCCGAGCGCGATGATCGTCACGCCCCGTCGCACCACCTTCCATCCCGATCCCATCGTGGACTTCGAGAGCGTCATCGACACGCCCACCATGAACAGGAAGAACGGGAAGATGAGGTCGGTGGGCGTCCACCCGTTCCACTCGGCGTGAAGCAGCGGCCAGTAGGCGTTGTTCCAATCGCCCGGGTCGTTGACGATGACCATCGCGGCCATCGTGATTCCGCGAAACACGTCCAGCGACACCAGCCGCTGGGCGAGAGCGGGAGCCGGCACGTCAGTCCGTGTCATGGGGTTAGAGATTAGCGTAAGCTAGCCCCATGCGCAAAACGTTGCTTGGCCTCGCGCTGGTCGCGGCCCTGCTGCCGGCGGCGGCCGCCGGCCAGGCGACCGTCCAGATCCTGGGACCGCCGCATGAAACCGGCGAGTTCCTGAAGCCCGATCTCGTCGAGATCGTCGCGCTCGATCCGACGATCCACCTCGACATCCGGTACGCCACTCCGAACAACCTGGCCGGCCGGCCGGTCTATCCCGAAGCACGCGCGTTTCTCCAGCGGCCCGCGGCCGAAGCGCTCGTGCGGGTCGATGCGGCGCTCAAGAAAATCGGGTACGGACTCCTCGTCTTCGACGGGTATCGACCGTGGTCGGTGACCAAGGTGTTCTGGGATATGACCCCGCCGGACAAGCGCGAGTTCGTGGCCGATCCGGCGAAGGGCTCCAAGCACAACCGCGGCTGCGCGGTGGACCTCTCGCTCTACTCGATCTCGACCGGCCGCGAGGTCGCGATGCCGAGCGTCTACGACGAGATGTCGCCGCGCGCCTACCCGAGCTTCACGGGCGGCACCGCTGCCGAACGAGACGCGCGCGACCTCCTGCGCCGGGCGATGGAAGCCGAAGGGTTCACGGTCGAACCCAACGAGTGGTGGCACTTCAACTACAGGGACTGGGCGCGCTACTCGATTCTCAACGTGCCGTTCTCGGAAATCGCCAGGTCGCGCCGCTGACGTTGCATCGGCGGCGCGACGGGGCTATAACGGCTGTAGGCTCGCGGCTTGCAACCCGCGGCAACATTCTGGCTTCTGTTCCCCCATGCCTCCCGTGACCGACGCGCTCACCGCACAGACCCGCGAGGGCGAGCTCTACGAACGCTACAACGGCGACTGGACGCGGTGTTTCGCGTGCGGGCACCGCTGCCCCATTCCGAACGGCGGGCAAGGTGTCTGCAAGGTGCGGTTCAACCGGGACGGCCGGCTGATGGTGCCGTGGGGATACGTCGCCGGGGCGCAATGCGATCCGATCGAGAAGAAGCCGTTCTTCCACGCGTACCCGGGCACCCGGGCGTTCAGCTTCGGCATGCTGGGGTGTGACCTGCACTGCAGCTACTGCCAGAACTGGGTGACGTCGCAGGCGCTGCGCGACCAGGAGGCCGACCTCCGATCGGAGCCGGCGACGCCGGAAGGGCTGGTGGCCGCGGCCGTCCGGCTCGGAGCCAGGTCGGTGGTCAGCACCTACAACGAGCCGCTCATCACGGCCGAGTGGGCGGTCGAGGTGTTCAAGCTGGCGAGGGCCGCCGGGCTGGCCACCGGGTTCGTGTCGAACGGCAACGGCACCCCTGAGGTGCTGGCCTACCTCCAACCGTGGGTCGATCTCTACAAAGTCGATTTGAAGGGCTTCGACGACGCGCGATACCGCCGGCTGGGTGGCCGCCTGCAGCCCGTTCTCGACACGATCGTCGGGCTCCGCGACCTGGGGCTCTGGGTCGAGATCGTGACCCTGCTCGTCCCCGGCTTCAACGACTCGGACGAGGAACTTCGTCGGCTGACCGCGTTTGTCGCGAGCGTGTCCCTCTCGATTCCCTGGCATGTGACGGCGTATCACGAAGACTACCGGATGAGCGGCAACGGGGGGACCACGGTTTCCATGCTCCAGAGGGCGGCCCGAATCGGACAGGAGGCGGGCCTCCGGTTCGTCTACGCCGGGAACATCCCCGGAAGCGTCGGCGGACTCGAGCACACCCGCTGTCCAGCCTGCCACGACACGCTGATCCAACGCCGCGGCTTCCTGGTGCGCGAGAACCGCCTGACGCGCGAAGGCGCGTGCCCGTCGTGCGGAACGTCGATCCCGGGACGCTGGGATCGCCTCCTGCGGCCGACGGGGCCCGTCTGCTAAGATCACACCATGTCCCTGGTCGATCTCCTCGGGCGCCCGCTCCGCAGCCTGCGCGTGTCGGTCACCGACCGGTGCAACCTGCGCTGTCAGTACTGCATGCCCGAGAAGGAGTACACCTGGCTCCCGCGCGGGGACCTGCTGTCGTTCGAAGAGATCCTGCGCGTCGTGAAGGTGTTCGCCGGGCTGGGAGTGGACAAGATCAGGCTCACCGGAGGCGAACCACTGCTCCGGCGGGATCTCCACGAATTGGTCCGCCTGCTGGTGGCCGACCCGCGCCTGAAGGACGTCGCCTTGACCACCAACGGCGTCCTGCTGGCCGACCAGGCGCAGGCCCTCCATTCCGCGGGACTGATGCGCCTCACCGTGAGCCTCGACACGCTTCACGCGGACCGCTTCACGGCCCTCACGCGCCTCACCACCCACGCGCGCGTCCTCCAGGGCATCGAGGTCTCGGCGCGGCTGTTCGGCACATTGAAGATCGACAGCGTGATCATGCGGGGCGTGAACGACGACGAGCTGATCCCGCTGGTCGAGTACGCGCGCGGCCACGGGGCGGAGGTGCGGTTCATCGAGTACATGGACGTGGGCGGGGCGACCGAGTGGGCTGCGGACAAGGTGCTGCCGCGCACAGAGATCCTCGGGCGCCTCGAGGCGCGCTACGGCAGGCTGGAACCGCTCGAAGAGTCGGCGTGGGCGCCGGCCGATCGCTTCCGTCTCCCCGACGGCGCCACCGTCGGCGTCATCGCCTCGACCACGACGCCCTTCTGCGGCACGTGCGATCGAGCGCGGCTGACCGCGGACGGCGTCTGGCTGATGTGCCTCTACTCCACCGGGGGCATCGACCTGCGCGCGCCGCTGCGGGCCGGGACGCCAGACAGTGAACTCGCGGCGCGCATCGAAGAAGCCTGGCGGGGGCGCACCGATCGGGGAGCCGAGCTGCGGGCCGCCGAGCGGGAGCGCGGCGTCTACCTCCCCGTGGCGACGTTGAAGGAGAACCCGCACCTCGAGATGCACACGCGGGGCGGGTAGGAGACTTCTACTGTCCGCCCGCCAGGGCGCGCAGCGCGGCGCGCGTGCGCTCGAGCTCGACCGTCAGCCGCTCGAAGAGCGCGACGGCATCGTCCATCCGGCCCTCGACCCCGGCGGCTTCGAGCGCCGTCACCGCGGCGACGGCCGCGGGCGCGCAGAAGTTCCCCACCGAGCCCTTCAGCGTGTGGGCGGCGCGCCGGAGCGCTTCCGCCTGTCGATCCCTGACGGCTGCCGCGATCTGATCGACCAGGGCCGGCTCGTCCTCGATGTAGAGGCCGACCAGTTCCGTCAGGAGATCACGGTCGCCTTCGAGCCGCTTCATCAGCGCCGGAACGTCCACGGCTTCGTCCATGGTGTCGATCATAGTAGTAGAATCCGCTGGACGGTGCCATGTTCATGACCGCCCCCTTTGAGGAACACGATGACACGCTACCTCGGACTTCGATTCCTGTTCGTCGGCCTGCTGGCCATCGCCGCCGGCGGCGTCCTGCACGCCCAGCAATCCAAATGGGCGCCGGACCCCAAGCAACCCGTTGACGAGGACTACACCAGGAAGATCAAGGCGTACACGACGGCGCCTGCGTTCCTGTCGCCGCTCGTGGACTACCTGCCGGCGTCGAAGACAGTCCCGACACCGAAAGCCGTCATCGGAGACATCGCCGGAGCGCCGGGCAAGCTGCCCTACTCGGCCCAGGTCCACGAGTACATGCGGATGCTCGAGAAGGCGAGCCCGCGCGTCAAGGTGATGTCGATCGGCAAGTCGGAGGAGGGCCGCGAGATGATCGCGGTCGCGATTGCCGACGCCCCGCTCATCGCGAAGCTCGAGGAGAATCGGTTGCGGCTCGCGAAGCTCGCCGACCCTCGATCGTTCACGCTCGACGACGCGGAGGCCGACCGCCTGGTCGCGCTGTCCACGCCGATCTACTACATCACCGGGTCCCTGCATTCGCCGGAAACAGGCTCTCCCACCGCGCTCATGGAACTGGCGTACCGGCTGGCGGTGGACGAGGCGCCCTACATCAAGGCGATCCGCGCGAACGTCATCACGATGATCACGCCCGTCGTCGAAGTTGACGGCCGCGACCGGCAGGCCGACATCTACAACTGGCACCTGGCGCATCCCAAGGACAACTGGCCCCCGCTCGTCTACTGGGGCAAGTACCTCGTCCACGACAACAACCGGGACGCCATGGGCGCCACGCTGGCCCTGACGAAGAACGTGATCAACTTCTTCGTGGATCAGAAGGTCCAGCTGCTGCACGACCTTCACGAATCGGTCCCGTACCTCTACGACAACACGGTCGGCGACGGACCCTACAACGCGTGGGTCGATCCGATCCTCGCCGACGAGTGGCAGCTGATCGGCTGGAACAACATGTCGGAGATGACCAAGTTCGGCATGCCCGGCGCCTTCGCGCACGGGCAGTTCGACACCTGGTCGCCGGGCTACCTGATGTTCATCGCCGCGATGCACAACGGGACGAGCCGGCTCTACGAGACGTTCGGGAACGGCGGGGCTGACACGGTCGAGCGCACGCTGCGCCCCGCCGACTACGCCCGCACCTGGTATCGCCAGAACCCGCCGCTGCCAAAGGCGATGTGGTCGCAGCGGAACAACAACAACTACATCGAAACCGGACTCCTGACGTCGCTCTCCTACTACGCCGCCAACAACAGGCTGTTCCTCAAGAACTTCTACCTGAAGGCGAAACGGTCGGTCCTGAAGGCCAGGACCGAGGGGCCGGCGGCGTACGTGTTCCCCGCCGACGACCCGCGTCCGGGCCTCCAGGCGGATCTCCTGCGCGCGCTTCAGACCCAGCGCTGCGAGATCTCGCGGGCCACGGCGCCGTTCACGGTGACGCTGCCGGCGAAGAAGAAGGCCCCGCGCCCGGGCGAGGAACCGGCGCGCAGCGATGAGGCCAAGGCCGCCGACCAGAAGAAGGACGAGAAGGCGACCGAAACGAAGCAGTTCCCTGCCGGCACATATATCGTCCGGATGGACCAGCCCTACAGCCGCATCGCGGACGCGCTGCTGGACTACCAGTACTGGAGTCCGAACGATCCGCAGAAGAACCCGTACGACGATACGGGCTGGACGTTCGGCGAACTGTTCAACGTGCAGGTCGTGCGCGTCGCCGACCAGAAGGTGCTCGACGCGGCCATGGAGCCCGTCAAGGGCGCGGTCAAGTCGCCGTCCGCGGTCGATGGCGCGGGGACGGTCTTCCTGGTCAACCACGACGCCGATCCAAACCTGATCGCCCTGCGCTACCGCCTGAAGGACGTGTCGTTCGAGGCCGCCGAGGAGCCGTTCGAGGCCGCCGGACGCAAGTTCGCTCGCGGCAGCTTCCTGATCAAGGGTGGCCCGGCGGCCGATATCCAGGCCGCCGCGTCCGACCTCGGGCTTCAGCTGCACGCGGTGTCGGCGGCGCCCGGTGTGAAGAGCCACCCGGTCAAGGCCCCGAGAATCGGCTACGTCCACACGTGGCTCGAGACCCAGGACGAAGGTTGGTGGCGCCTCGCGCTCGACACCCTCAAGGTCCCCTACGACTACATCAGCACGCAGACCGTCGCCAGGACGCCGAATCTCAACGCGAAGTACGACGTCGTCCTCTTCCCGCCCGTCGGCCGCAGCCCTCAGCAGGTCGTCGCGGGCATGCCGATGTGGGGCAATGCGCTCCCCTGGAAGACGACCGCGCTGACGCCGAACATCGGCGGCGAAGACTCGACCGACGACATGCGTCCGGGCCTTGGCTGGGTCGGCCTCGCCAACCTGGAGAGCTTCGTCCGCAACGGAGGCCTCCTGATCACGACCGACGACACGTCGGAGCTTGCGGTCACATTCGGCCTGACTCAGGGCGTCTCCCTCCAGCGAAGCCAGCGGCTGAAGGCCCCCGGCACGGTCGTCCGGTCGAAGTTCGTTGACCTGTCAAGCCCGATCGCGTACGGCTACGATGAGAACCTCTCGGTCTACCTGTCGGACGGGCCGGTGCTGTCGGTCAGCAACACGCTGGGCGGGCGCGGCCCTCGCTTCGGCGGTGACACCGACCGACCGACCGGACGCGGCACCGCGGACGACCCCGACATGCCGCAGGCCCGACCGTTCCAGGAACCACCGGTCGATCCGAAGGTGGAGGCCTGGCAGGCCGCACCCGTGACGGACGAACAGCTGCGCAACGGGATCAATGTGATCCCCGTCAAGCAGCGCCCGCGCGTCATCCTCCGTTACGCCGATGCCAAGGACCTCCTCGTGTCGGGGCTGCTCGACGGCGGCAGCGAAATCGCGCAGCGGCCGGCGGTCATCGACGTTCCGCACGACAAGGGGCACGTCCTGCTGTTCTCGCCGAATCCGGTCTGGCGGGGGGAGACGAAGGGCAGCTACGCGATGGTGTTCAACGCCATCCTGCACTTCGACAACCTCGATGCAGGGCGGAAGCTCGACGAGAAATAGAACGAACGGAGAACCTCGTGATCAAGATGCTGTATGGTCCTCTGGCTGTCGCCGCTCTCGTCTCCGCGACGCTCGTCTCGGGCACCCCGGATCTCAGGGCCCAGGCCAGAACGTCCAGCGGTTCGTCGTTCACGCTCGGCGTCCTCCGCCGCGACGGAGTGATCGTCCCGTTCGCCAGCTACGACACCAACCGGTGGGTGAACCACTGGCCCGCCCCCGGACGGCGGGAGGACATCCCGATCTCGATCGCGGAATCGCCGAAGGGCTGGTGGCTGCGCGACCGCCCGATCGCCACGTGGACCGTGTGGCCGATGCGCGGCGACAGCCAGGTCGTTCACGTGAAGAACCCGGTCAACCTGATGGTCGAGTGCGATCCGCACGTCGGCCTCCAGACCGACTACGTTTCCACCAGCCCGCCGGTGCCGCCGAAGATGCAGCCGTATCCCAAGGACGGGCTGGCGACGGCCGGCGACGTCCTCGTCGAGCCGGTGGACATCCTCGACGGAAAGTCGCCGGAGTGGGCCGCGGTTTCCTCGGACGTGGCGGCCAAGGTCACGGCGGCCGAATCGGCGTGGCGGCCGACGCTCCCGTTCAGGCCGTCCACCGAAGCGCAGCGCGCCAAGCAGGCGTTCGTGCTCGAAGTCCTGTTTCGCTCGCCCGGGGCGCGGCCCGGGACAAGCCTGCTCTACTTCGAGGGGGTCAAGCGCTACGCGCGCGGACCTGCGGGGCTGCTGGACAGCGGAGCGCGTTCGGACCTCCTGATCTTCGCGGCTGGCTACGTGATCGTCGATCCACAGGCGTCTCCGAAGGTCAGCCTGGAGATCGCGGAATCGGACAGCAAGCGGCAGGGACTGCTCTACACGATGGTGCTCGGGTCCTTCCGTCTCGACGGCAAGCTGTTCTGGGCCGTTCAGCGGTCCGGGTGGGGCCACGAGCGCTTCGAAATCCTCGAGGTCGCCGAGCCGGAGCCAAAACCGGTGTTCAAGACCCAGGGCGGGAACTGCCATTAGCCGCATCCTGAAGGGAGAACGGAGAGAATCGCCACGACTCGGCCCGCTCAGGCCAGGAGTGTCCGTTATTGGGACCGGCCAGTTCGGCCGCGCACAGGGATCTGCCGTGCCCTCCCGTTATGCACGGCCGGTAACCGACTGCAATACAGTGCCTTGCAGCGACGGCCGTTGATGGCACGCATCTCGCCTCCCCTCCAGACGAGGGGTCCGCTCTCCGGAGCCGGTCGGCTCAGGGGAGTGACCTTTTTTGCGGTCATTCACGTCTAAGGCTATCGAGCATGGATATTCAACGCCCGTCAAGCGTCGCCAGGAACAAGAAGATCCGTCGCATTCTCATTGGTGCGGCTGCGCTGGTGGCCGTCGCCCTGATTACAGTGGCCCTCTCCCGCCTGAAGCCCGCGGCACCTACGGTCGAGGGCGGAACGGCATACATCGACACCGTCAAGCGCGGCCCGATGATCCGGCAGGAGAGAGGTCTCGGAACGCTCGTTCCCGAAGACATCCGATGGATTCCGGCGGCCACCGACGGCCGGGTCGAGCTGATCGTCGTCCACCCCGGCACGACAGTGAAGGCCGACACGATCATCCTCGAATTGACCAACCCGACACAGACCCAGGCGCTCCTCGACGCCGAGCAGCAGCTGAAGGCCGCTGAAGCCCAGTACATCAACCTCCAGGTTACGGTGGCCAACGACCTCCTGGCGCAGGAAGCGGCGGCTGGCGCGGTGCGGGCGGACTATCGCCAGGCGAAGCTGCAGGCCGAGGCGGATGCGGAGCTGGCCAAGGAAGGCCTGGTGTCCCCGTTGACCACGAAGCTCTCGCAGGTCCGATCGGACAACCTCGGCGTGCGCGACCAGATCGAGCAGAAACGGTACGACTCGATGCGCGATTCGTCCCAATCGCGGCTCGCGGTGCAGCAGGCGGAAGTGAACCGGCTCCGGACGCTCGTCGGACTTCGCCGCAGCCAGGTGGACCAGCTGCACGTCCGAGCGGGAATCGCCGGAATGCTCCAGCAGGTCCCGGTGGAGGTCGGCCAGCAGGTCGGCCCCGGCACCAACCTCGCCCGGGTCGCCGACCAGGCGCACCTGAAAGCACAGCTGAAGATCGCCGAGACGCGGGCCAAGGACATCGTGATCGGCCAGGTGGCGTCGATCGACACGCGAAACGGCATCATCCCCGGCCACGTCTCCCGCATCGACCCCGCGGTTCAGAACGGCACGGTGACGGTGGATGTGGCGCTCGAGGGTGAGCTGCCGAAAGGCGCGCGGCCCGACCTCAGCGTGGACGGCACGATCGAACTCGAGCGGCTGAACGACATCCTGTATGTCGGCCGGCCCACCTACGGGCAGGAACAGAGCGTTATCAGCCTGTTCAAGGTGGACGAGGATGGCGTGAACTGCACGCGGACGAAGGTCGCGATTGGCAAGACCTCGGTCAACACGGTGGAAGTGAAGTCCGGACTGAAGGAGGGCGACCGGGTCATACTCTCCGACATGTCCCAGTACGACGCCTTCGACCGTGTCCGGCTGAAATAGTGGCGGATCGACCAGACAATCACGCGTGAGCGCGAATATGATGGTATCTGCGCACATCGGCAGGAACAGGCACAGGATCTCTGGAGGCACAATGAACGGCAACGGATCGCAGCAACCGCTCATTCAGCTCGAAGGCGTCACGAAGGTCTTCTACACGGACGAAGTCGAGACCCACGCCCTGTCGGGCATCCACATGGAGATTCGCAAGGGCGAATACGTTTCGATCGCCGGACCGTCCGGCTGCGGCAAGTCAACGCTCCTCTCGATCCTCGGCCTGCTCGACACGCCGACCGGCGGCACTTACACGCTGAACAGCCAGCCCGTGGCGAATCTGAACATGGCCGAGCGCGCCCGGATCCGCAACCGCGAGATCGGGTTCATCTTCCAGAGCTTCAACCTGATTGGCGACCTCACCGTGTTCGAAAACGTCGAGCTGCCGCTGACCTACAGGGGCATGAAGTCGGCCGAGCGCAAGACGCGCGTAACCGAGGCGCTCGACAAGGTCGGCATGGCGCACCGCGCCCGGCACCTCCCCAGCCAGCTGTCCGGCGGCCAGCAGCAGCGCGTCGCCGTGGCCCGCGCCCTTGTCGGCAGCCCCCTGATCCTCCTCGCCGACGAGCCCACCGGCAACCTCGATTCGAGAAACGGCGAAGCGGTCATGGATCTGCTGCGCGACCTGCACCGGCAGGGCGCGACAATCTGCATGGTCACGCACGACCCGCGCTTCACGCGCCACGCCGATCGCAACATCCACCTCTTCGACGGGCAGGTGGTCGAGGAAAGCATGGAGTCAACGACGGCGTGACCTCGATGATCGCGCTTCGCAACCTCGAGAAGTACTACGAGCACGGCGTGAGCCGGACGTACGTTCTGAGGCGCCTCTCGGCCGACATCCGCGAGGGCGAGTTCGTCTCGATCATGGGCCCCTCGGGCGCCGGGAAATCCACGGCCCTCCACATCATGGGGATGTTCGACAGCGCCTGGACCGGCGAGTACGAGTTCTTCGGCCACCCGGTCCACACGTTGAACCAGAAGGCCCGGTCGGCTCTGCACAAGCAGTACATGGGGTTCGTCTTCCAGAGCTACCACCTGCTCGACAACCTCACGGTCTACGAGAACCTCGAGATCCCCTTGTCCTACCGCGACGTCAAGAAGAGCGAGCGCCAGTCGATCGTGTGCGACGTGCTCGACCGCTTCCAGATCGTCGGCAAGAAGGATCTCTACCCGAACCAGTTGTCTGGCGGGCAACAGCAACTGGTCGCCGTCGCCCGCGCCGTCGTCGCCAGCCCGAGCGTCATCCTCGCCGACGAGCCCACCGGCAACCTGCACTCGGCTCAAGGCAAGGAGATCATGGAGCTGTTCAAGAAGCTCAACCGGGATGGCACCACCATCGTGCAGGTCACGCATTCCGAAACGAACGCCGCGTACGGCGACCGGATCATCCAGCTTCGGGACGGGTGGGTCGTGGAGACCTGAGAGGTTGGCGCCCATCGAAGTGCCGGCATCGGCGGGTTGGCGTGCAAGCAGCTCCCGCTTGACTGGTTATTGCCAATGAGATTGTCCGAGAACCCCCGCCCCCGTATCCTGATTGCCGACGACCAGGCCGATGTGCTCGAGGCGTTGCGGCTGCTGCTGAAGGCCGAGGGGTGGGAACTCGAGGCCGTCACCTCGCCGGCGGGCGTCCTCGACGCCATCGAGCACCGCGAGTTCGACGTCCTGCTGATGGACCTGAACTACGCGCGGGACACGACCTCCGGGCGAGAGGGGCTCGATCTCATCACGCGTCTTCAGGCCGTGGACGGCACGCCGCCAATCGTCGTCATGACGGCGTGGGGATCGGTGGATATCGCGGTGGAGGCGATGCGCCGCGGGGCGAGAGATTTCGTCCAGAAGCCGTGGGACAACGAGCGGCTGCTCGCGATCGTCCGCACGCAGGCCGAATTGTCGCGCGCGCTGCGCCGGGGCCAGCGTCTCGAGGCCGAGAACCGGGCGCTGCGCGAGCAGGTGCCGACCAACCTGATCGCCCAGGCGCCGGCGATGCAGCCCGTGCTGCAGATGATCGCCCGCGTCGGCCCTTCGGACGCCAACGTGCTGGTGACCGGCGAGAACGGGACGGGAAAGGGCATCGTCGCCGCGGCCCTGCACGCCGCGTCCACGCGGGCCACGCGCCCGATGGTCACGGTGAACGCCGGCGGGCTCTCCGAGGGTGTCTTCGAAAGCGAGCTGTTCGGGCACGTCAAGGGCGCATTCACCGACGCCAAGACGGACCGTGTGGGCCGGTTCGAACTCGCGGACGGCGGCACGCTGTTCCTCGACGAGATCGCCAACGTCGCGCTGCCCCAGCAGGTGAAGCTGCTGCGCGTCCTCGAAACCGGCGAGTTCGAGCGCGTCGGGTCGTCGCGAACGCGCAAGGTGAACGTCCGGGTCATCTCCGCGACGAATGCCAACATCTTCGACGAGGTCGCGACGGGCCATTTCCGCCAGGACCTGCTGTTCCGGCTGAACACTGTCGAGATCCGACTCCCCCCGCTGCGCGAGCGGCGGGAGGACATCCCGCTGCTGGCGGCGCACTTCCTGCGCACCCATAATCAGCACTATCGCAAGCGGCTGGCGGGCTTCGACCCGCCCGCCTTCCAGGCCCTCGTCGAGCACAACTGGCCCGGGAACGTGCGCGAGCTGGACCACGCCGTCGAGCGTGGCGTGCTCATGGCGCAGGGCCAGAACGTCCGCTATGCGGACCTCAGCCTCAAGGCCGCCCGCGACACGGCCGGCCGGCTCGAGGACATGAGCCTCGAGGAAGTCGAAGCGTCACTCGTCAAGAAGGCCATGGCGCGCTACGACGGCAACGTCAGTCACGCGGCGCGGGCCCTGGGCCTCAGCCGCAGCGCCCTCTACCGGCGCCTCCAAAGATACAGCCTATGAACAGGCGCCGGCGGCACGCCTGGCTCAGCCACGACCGCCGTGTGCTGCTCATGGCGCTCGTCGCCGGCCTGCCCGCCGTGGTCGTGACCCTCGTGTTGCTGTGGACCGGGGGCCACACGCCGAAGGTGGTCTGGACGATCACGCCGCTGGTGCTCGTCTGCTGGCTGGGATTCTCCTTCGCCGTCCGCTCCCGAGTCGTCTACCCGCTGCAGACGCTGTCGAACCTGCTGGCGGGTCTCCGCGAGGGCGACGCGTCGATTCGCGCTCGCGGCGCCGGCCCGGACGATGCCCTCGGCGAGGTGATGCTCGAGGCGAACGTGCTCGCCGAGACGCTCCGGACACAACGCCTGGGCGCCCTCGAAGCGACGGCCCTCCTCCGCAAGGTCATGGAAGAGATCGACGTGGCGGTCTTCACCTTCGACGCCGCCCACCATCTGCGCCTGATCAATCGCGCCGGCGAGCGGCTCCTCGGCCGCGCAGCAGAGCGCCTGCTGGCGGGCACCGCCGAGGAACTCGGCCTGGCATCCTGCCTCGAGGCGAACGCCCCGCGCGTCGTGGACCTGACGTTCCCCGGCGGCGTCGGGCGCTGGGAAATCAGGCGGACCAGCTTCCGCCAGGGCGGACTCCCCCACCAGCTGCTCGTGCTGACCGACGTGAGCCGGTCGCTCCGCGACGAGGAGCGCCAGGCGTGGCAGCGCCTGATGCGCGTCCTCGGCCACGAGATCAACAACTCGCTCGCGCCAATCAAGTCGATTGCGGGGAGCCTCGCCCGGCTGCTGGGCCGGGACCAGCTGCCGGCCGACTGGCGGGACGATGCGGGCCGCGGCCTCGACGTCATCGCCTCCCGCGCGGAAGCCCTGACCCGTTTCACCTCGGCCTACGCCCGGCTCGCACGATTGCCGCAGCCGCGCGTGGTGCCGATCGCCATCGCCGAGCTCGTGCGGCGGGTCGCCGGCCTCGAAACCCGCCTCCCGGTGGCGGTCCAACCCGGCCCCGCTGTCAAGCTGCCCGGCGACAGCGACCAGATGGAGCAACTCCTGATCAACCTGGTGCACAATGCCGTCGATGCCGCGCTCGAAACCGGGGGCGGCGTCCGCATCGCGTGGGCCACCAGTGCCGGCTCCCTCGAATTGACCGTTGACGATGACGGGCCGGGACTCGGACAGACCGCCAACCTGTTCGTGCCGTTCTTCACGACGAAGCCGGGTGGATCCGGGATCGGCCTGGTCCTGAGCCGCCAGATCGCGGAGGTCCACAACGGCACGCTGTCGTTGGCCAACCGCCCGGAAGGCGGTGGCTGCCGGGCCACGCTCCGCCTTCCGCTGGTGGCTCGCTCGATGCCGCCGGAGAGCGGCGTGACCGTCCCCTGACAACCTGCCGGAAATCCGTTGGTCACGTCGCCTCCATTCAGGCGCTGCGCCTGTAAGTGACTGCTCTTCCGATAGTTGTCTGCGCTGGCTCTGCCCTTGCTTGCTGCCCGCCAAAGTTTCCCATTTCACAACGACTTCGGGCTTTCGACTAACGTCGTCTCGGGTCTTCTCGTTCAGGCCGGGTGGAACGCCCGGCCGCTCGCAAACCTCCCAGGGCAGGGAGCGTTCGTGTCGCCGAACGGCTGCCAGCAAAGGACGTGACCTATGAGCGATCGCGAGAGCTGGTTCATCGAGGAGCTCAAACGCCGAGGGGTCTCTCGTCGCGAGTTCCTGGGCTTCTGCACCGTCATGACCTCGGCGCTCGCCTTGCCGGCTTCGCTGTCGGCCAAGGTCGCCAAAGCCATCCAGCAGGCCGAGAAGCCGGTGCTGGTCTGGCTGGAGTTCCAGGATTGCTGCGGGAACACCGAGTCGTTCCTGCGGGCGGCCCGCCCGACGGTGGCAGACATCGTGCTCGACACGCTGTCGGTGGACTACCACGAGACGATCATGGCGGCCGCAGGGACGCAGGCGCACGAAGCGCTCCAGAAAGTCGTCGGGGACAAGAAGGGCCAGTACCTCGTGGTCGTCGAAGGCTCCATTCCGACTTTCGAGAACGGCGCATATTGCACGATAGGCGGCCGGACGGCTCTCGAGATCGTCCGCGAGGTCTGCGGCGGCGCGGCCGCGACCATCGCGATGGGCACCTGCGCAGCGTACGGCGGCCTGCCGGCGGCGGCTCCGAACCCGACGGGGGCGTTCGGTGTGCGCGATGCCGTGCCGGACATCAGGAACCTGGTCAACCTGCCCGCCTGTCCCGCCAACGCCGAGAACATCACGGCGCTGCTGGTGTACTACCTGACGTTCAAGAACTGGCCGCCTCTCGATCAGTACCAACGCCCGCTGTTCGCCTACGGCAAGCTGATTCACGACAACTGCGAGCGGCGCGCGCACTACGACGCCGGCCAGTACGTCGAGGCCTGGGGGGACGAGGGCCACCGGATCGGCTACTGCCTCTACAAGATGGGCTGCAAGGGCCCAGTAACCTCCCAGAACTGCCCGCGGGTTCGCTGGAACGAGGGCACGAACTGGCCGATCGGGTGCGGACACCCTTGCGTCGGCTGCGCCGAGCCGGATTTCTGGGACAAGATGACCCCGTTCTACAACCACCTCCAGGGCCCGCCCACGCTCGGTCCCGGCTACACGGTGGACCGCGTCGGGATCGCCGCCTCGGTGGGCATCGCCGCGGCGTTCGCGACGCACGGCGTCATTTCGTACGTGAAGCGCTCGCGCCAGGCGCCCGAACCCGAGGCCGCGAAACCCCAGCCGGGTGACAGCAAGAAGGGAGAGAACGTATGACGCACATCGTCGTGGATCCCGTCACCCGGATCGAAGGTCACCTGCGGATCGAAGCCGAAGTCGATGCCGGGAAGGTGAAGGACGCCTGGTCGTCCTCCACGATGTTCCGTGGCATCGAACTGATCCTGCAGGGGCGAGACCCCCGCGACGCGTGGGTGTTCACCCAGCGGATCTGCGGCGTGTGCACGACCGTGCACGCGATCGCCTCGATCCGCGCCGTCGAAAACGCGATCGGCGCCGTGCCGCCGCCGAATGCCCGGCTGCTGCGGAACCTGATCATCGCGATGCAGGCGGTGCAGGACCACGTCGTGCACTTCTACCACCTGCACGCGCTGGACTGGGTGGACATCGTCTCGGCGCTCGGCGCCGATCCCGCCAAGACCTCCTCTCTCGCCGAGTCGATCTCCGACTGGCCGCTGTCGAGCTCGAAGTACTTCGCGGGCGTCCGCGACCGGGTCAAGAACTTCGTCGATCGCGGGCAACTGGGCCCGTTCGCCAACGCCTACTGGGGACACGCGGCCTACAAGCTGCCCCCCGAAGCCAACCTGATGGCCGTCGCGCACTACCTCGAAGCCCTCGAATGGCAGCGCGAGGTCATCAAGGTCCACGCAATTCTCGGCGGCAAGAACCCCCACCCCCAGAGCTTCCTGGTCGGCGGCATGGCCACCCCCGTCGATCCCGACAAGCAGGCGTCGCTCAACGCCGACACGCTGGCCTCGGTGAGAACGCTGATCAACAAGGCCCACGACTTCGTCGCGCGTGTCTACATCCCCGATGTCCTGGCCGTCGCGTCCTTCTACAAGGACTGGGCGGGGTACGGAGCCGGGGCCGGCAACTATCTCGTGTACGGCGAATACCCGGAAGACGACGGGCCGAAGGCGCCGCAGTTCCTGCCGTCCGGGGTCATTCGCAACCGCGACCTGACGAAGGTCGAGCGGTTCGATCCGGCGCAGATCACCGAGCAGGTCCAGCACTCGTGGTACGAATACGGCGGAGGGGACCAGGCGGCGCTGCATCCGTTCCAGGGCGAGACGAAGCCGAAATACACCGGCCCGAAACCACCGTTCGATCGGCTCGACACGGGCGCGAAGTACAGCTGGCTGAAGTCGCCGCGTTATGCGGGCGTCCCGATGGAGGTCGGCCCGCTTTCGCGGATGCTCGTCGCCTACGCCTCCGGGCACCCCCGCGTGAAGGAACTGGTCGGCGTCGTGCTCGCGAAACTGGGCGTCGGCCCCGAGGCGCTCTTCTCCACGCTGGGGCGGGTCGCCGCCCGTGCCATCGAGACGCTGGTGCTCGCCGAGAAGCAGGGCGAGTGGCTCGACCAGCTGGCGAACAACATGGCCCGCCACGATCTGCGGACCCACGACAACTCCAAGTGGGACCCGTCCTCCTGGCCGAACGACGCGTCGGGCGCCGGGTTCCACGAGGCGCCGCGCGGCGCCCTCGGCCACTGGGTGCACATCCGCAACGGCGCCATCGCCAACTACCAGTGCATCGTTCCGAGCACCTGGAACGGCGGTCCGCGCGACTCCAGCGGTCAGCGGGGGCCGTACGAAGAGGCGCTGCTCGGCACGCCGGTGGCGGATCCGGCCAAGCCCGTCGAGATCCTCCGGACCATCCATTCGTTCGACCCGTGTCTGGCCTGTGGCGTCCACGTCCTTGACGCGCGCAAGCAGGAAGTCGCGCGAGTGAGGCTGCCATGATTGACGACAAAGCCCTCTCCGAAACCGTGCGGGTGTACGTGTGGGAGTGGCCGGTTCGCGTCTGTCACTGGCTCATCGCCGGGTCAATCGCGGGCCTGTCGGTCAGCGGGCTGTACATCGCCAACCCGTCGCTCGTCACCACCGGCATCGTGACCCAGCGCTCGCTGATGGGGCTCGTCAAACTGTTCCACTACTCGCTCGCGATCGTGTTCGGCACCGCCGTCATCAGCCGCCTCTGGTGGATGTTCGTCGGGAACAACTACGCGAAGTGGGACAAGTTCGTGCCCGCGCGCGCGAAGCGCTGGAAGGCGCTGTGGCCCACGCTCAACTACTACCTGTTCCGGATGCGCAAACCGCCGGGATTCGTCGGCCACAACCCCCTGGCCGGCATCACGTACGCATTCGTGTTCGTGATCTACCTGATCATGATCGGGACCGGGCTCGCGCTGTACTCGGTCAGCGCCCACGTGGACTCGCCGCTGCGGATGTTCCAGTTCCTGGTACCGATCTTCGGCGGGCTGTCGAGGGCCCGATGGCTCCACCACGGCTTCATGTGGATGCTGATCGGGTTCGCACTGCATCACGTGTACAGCGCGGTCCTGATGTCGCAGGTCGAGGCGAACGCGACGGTCGAGTCGATATTCTCAGGCTACAAGTTCGTGCCGCGCGAGGACCTCGTCTTCTCCGGCTATCGGTTCATCGACCACAAGGACACTCGTGGATAGCCGGTCGTCGCTGTTGATCCTGGGCCTCGGCAACCTGCTCTGCAGCGACGACGGGCTCGGAGCGTTCGTCGCGCAGGCGATTGCCGGGACCCGGAGCCTTCCCGACGGCGTGAGGGTGCTGGACGGAGGCACGCTCGGCCTCGCGCTCCTCCCGTACCTGGAAGACGCCGAGCGTGCGATTCTCGTGGACGCCATCCAGGCCGACGCGCCGCCCGGGACGCTCGTCCGCATCGAGGGCGAGGAGGTCGGCCCGGCCGTGGCGGCCCGCCTCTCGGTGCACCAGGTCGGCGTGTCCGATCTGATCGAGGCGGCACGGTGGCGCGACCGCGTTCCTCCCACGCTCGTACTGCTCGGCGTCGTGCCGCAGACCACGGACCTCGGCGTCGGATTGTCAGCCCCGGTGCAGGCCAGCATGCCGGAACTGATCGACCTCGTGTGCGAGGAAGCCCGGCGCCTCGGGTTCCTGCTCGGGAAGAAGGCCGGCGATGACCCGAACTCCCCGGCTGTTGACAGCCGTCCTGTTGGCGGCGACGGCCTGCGCTTCGTGCAACCGGCCGGCTGACCTGCCTCCCGACCTCGAGTCTCGGGTCGCAAGCCCCGAGGCGCAGCGGAGAGGACGCGAACTGTTCCTCCGCTCCTGCGCCTTCTGCCACGGCGACCGTGGAGACGGCCAGGGCGCCCGCGCGTCGTCTTTCGCGACGCCTCCCAGGGATTTCACCAACGTGGCGTGGAGGCGCTCGACGTCCCCCGCGCGCGTCTTCCGGGCCATCCGGGACGGCCTGCCCGGCACCCCCATGCCGGCGTGGCGGACGCTGGGCGACGACGCGCTCGTTGACTTGACGGCCTACGTGCTCTCGATTCAACGGGCCGAGTGAACCATTGGAGACGCTCAAGGCGTGGTGTTTTGCAGCACTCTCCCTGGAGTGCCCCACCGTCGCTGCCGATTTTTCGCCAGCGTCGGCCGAACGGCGTGCGTTTTGTCCACTAACCTGCTGGAATCACCGGTATTTCTGGTAAACTGCTCGGCTGGCAACGGGCTTGCTCGACAAGGCGGGTCGGGCCGCACCGTGCCTTTTCGCGGTCAGAGCCAGCATGCTGCATTCATTGCTCCTTTCCCTCGTGATCGCCGTCGGGGTTCAGGCGCCCGGTGTCCCCCAGCCGAAGAACGAGGACATCGAGGCCTGCCTGTCCTGCCACGGCGACAAGTCGATGTCCGTCTCCCTGCCGAGCGGCGAAACGCGCGGCCTCTACGTCGACCGTGAAGAGTTCACGCGGTCCGTCCACGGCGGGAAGCTGGGATGCACCGACTGCCACTCGGACATCTCGGACGTCCCGCACGCCTCGAAGCCGTTCAGAACGAAGCGCGAGTTCACGATCGCCTACTACGAGGCGTGCAAGCGGTGCCACTTCGCGAACTACAGCAAGACGCTGGACAGCGTCCACTACCCCGCCATCGCCCGGGGCGATCGGATGGCGCCGGTGTGCGTGGACTGCCACGGCGCGCACAACGTGACACCGCCCGGCCAGCCGCGTTCGCGGATCTCCCAGACCTGCGCGGGGTGCCACGGCGGCGTGTCGGCGACGTACGCGAAGAGCGTGCACGGGCGCGCGCTCATCGAGGAGAAGAACGCGGACGTCCCGACGTGCACCGACTGCCACCACGCGCACGACATCGCCGGGCCCCACGCGCCGGGCTGGCGGCTGAAGAGCCCCGACCTCTGCGCCAGGTGCCACACGCAGCCCGCGATGATGAAGAAGTACAAGCTGTCCACCAGCGTCATGCAGACGTACCTCGCCGACTTCCACGGCATGACGGCGTCGCTCCAGAAGAACGGGCCGGGGGAGCGCTCGCAGGTGACGGCGCTCTGCATCGACTGCCACGGCGTACACGACATCACCAGGACCGACGCGCCGAACTCGGGGGTCATCAAGGCGAACATCCTCAAGACCTGCCAGCGGTGCCACCCCGGCGCCACGAAGAACTTCTCGGCCGCGTGGCTGTCGCACTACGAGCCGACGTTCAGGAACGCGCCGCTGGTCTACGCCGTCAAGATCTCCTACTGGATTCTGATCCCGTTCATGATCGGGGGGCTGGTGCTCCAGATCCTCCTGCACCTCTGGCGGGTCGTGGTCAACCGATGAAGCGCTACGTCATCCGTTTCACGCTCAAGCAGCGCATCGAACACGTCTCGGTGATGACGCTGTTCATCATCCTGGCGCTGACGGGGCTGCCGCAGAAGTTCTTCGAGGCGTCCTGGGCCCGGGCCATAATTTCCGCGCTGGGCGGCATCGACCAGGTCCGGTGGGTGCACCGGGCGGCCGGCATCCTGTTCGCGCTCTTCACGGCCGCGCACCTGGGGATCCTCTCCACGCTCGTCGTGACGGGCCGCGCGGGGCTGTCGCTCGTGCCCACGCGGCAGGATTTCCTGGATGCCATCCAGCAGATTCGCTACTACCTCGGCGTGGCCGAGGAGCCGGCGAAGTTCGACAAGTTCGACTACAAGCAGAAGTTCGAGTATTGGGGCCTCGTGCTCGGCGCGGTCATCGTCATTTCGACCGGACTCGTGCTGCTGTACCCGATCCCGGCCACGAGGTTCCTGCCCGGTGAGATCATTCCGGCGGCGAAACTCGCGCACGGGAACGAAGGCCTCATGGCGTTCCTCGTCGTCATCGTCTGGCACATCTACAACGCGCATCTCAACCCGGACGTCTTCCCGTTCGACACGACCATCTTCACCGGGAAGATCAGCGCGGATCGGCTTCATCACGAGCACGAGCTCGAGTACGAGCGGCTGAAGGAGATGGAATAACGGTGAGGTGATGCTCCTCGCCTTTCTGTCCCAGTCGATCCTGCACGCACTCGTGGCGGCCGTCTTCGTGGAGGCGCTGCTCCGCGCGTGGAAGATCGAGGACGGCGGATGGCGGCTGCGGTTCCGGCTCCTGGCGCTGGCGGTCCCGGCGCTGTGGCTCCCCGTCCTTCTCCTGGTCGCCCCCTTCCGCAACCACGCCATCTTCGTCGCCCGCTGGGCGCTGTTCGCCGGCGAGCGCTGGAACCAGGTTCGCATCGCGGGCACCGGACTGGGCGACCTCGCGCTGCTGCTGACCGCTGGCGTCGGCTCGGCCCTCTTCCTTCGCGATGCCCTCCCGCCCGTGCTGGACCTGCTCCGCGGACCGAGTCATCCGCCCGACGCCGGTCCGTGGGACGCCACCGCCGCCGTGCTTCGCCCGATCGTGCGTGAGCACGCCACGACGCTCGGCATCGCGACGCCCGAGCTGCGCGTGGTCAGCACCGCGATGCCTGTCCTCCTGTGCGAGGGCGCCCGCCGACCGGTCCTCGTCGTCTCGCCTGCGGTCCTGGAACGGCTGAAGGGCGATGAGCTCGACGTCGCCATCGCGCACGAACTTGCGCATGCGGAACATCGCGACCCGGCCTGGGGATACCTGATGATCGCAGTCCGGGCGATCCTGTTCTTCAACCCCGCCGTGCAATGGACGGCCCGGGCGTTGGTGGACGACATCGAGCGCCGGGCCGACCAGGTGGCAGTGAGACTGACTGCGAATCCGGGCGGCCTCGCGCGGGTCATCGCTCTCCTCTTCGCCACCGGGCATCCCCCGCCACTCGATGGGGATGCCTCGTTCGAGCGGGTGTTCTGGCGCGTCCGGAAGGAAGGCGTTGAACGGCGCTGCGAGAGGCTCAGGCAGGCGCCGACGCTGGTCCCCCTGAACCGGGGCCCGGCCCTGATCGCCGTCGCGGCATTCGGCATCCTGGGGCTCGTGTTCTTCGTCGTGTGACCAGGGGACATGTCGAGCATCCCGAAGGCCTTACGTTCGTGGCTGCTTCTCGTCGCGGCATTCGCGGCGGTCCTGAAGGCGACCGACCGCGTGCCGGCGCTGCTCGCCGGGACGCCTCACGGCGCGCGGATATACGCGTCCATTACGGAAGCCGAGCACGCGATCGGTGCCCGCATCTGGGCCCCGAGCTCGTACCCGGACTCCCTGGCGTGGCCGCCGTCCCGTGTTGACGCGTGGCCGGGCCCGCCGACCTCGGTTGCCGTTCACGTGAGCGGGCGGAAGGACGGCCGTGACCGCCTCGTGCTGGTAGAGTCGATCGGCGCGCCCGCCGACCCGCCAGCGGCGCTCCTGGACGAGGTGGAGGTGCTGATGGCGATGACGGTGCGCGTCGGCCGCCGGAACGCGACACTGACACGGGTGGTGGCCCCCGACGGGCAGGTCCTGCACGACCTCTCTTGGGATGAGGGGTCCCGCCGCCTCACGATGCGCTATGCTGGCCCGGTCGAGGAACTGCTCCTGATGGCCGCCAGTCTGGAACGGACGCACCCATGACTCAACTCCCGGTCGGCCGCGCGTGGAGCGGCCGAAGCATCCAGGCGCGCGTGGTTCTCCTCGTAGGGACCGGCATCCTCGCCGCGCTGGCGATCCTCGGCGGCACGGCGTGGCTGGGCCTCGACCGGATGGAAGCCCGGCTCTCGGCGGAACGCCTGCTCCTGGCACGGAGTGTCGCCGAGCATCTCGACTCTCTCGTCCAGGGCGACATGGAGGTCCTGCAGGGTGTGTCGGCGTCCCAGGCCTCGAACGTGGCGGGGCGCGAGCAACTGCCCGAGCGGTCGGTCCTCCGCGACGCGTACCTGCGTGCCCGGCTCGTCGAGCACGTCGTCCTGATCGGGCCGGGCGGCACCGCGCTGGTGCGCGAACCGCCCGCCCGCATCGAGCCCGTGCCCTCGCCCGACCCTCGTGACATCGAGGCCGCCTTTACGAGCGGACGGCCGACCGTCTCGAACCTGACCGCCCGGGGAGCGGCCATGCGGCTCTATTTGCTCGTCCCGATACGGAACTGGCGCGGCGAGGTCGTCCTGATTGCCGCCGGCGAACTCGATCCGGCCAGCTCCAGGTTCTCGAGCGTGCTCGACGCGTTCCAGCTCACACGGGACGGATCGATCGACGTCCTCGACGGCACCGGCTTCACCATCGCCAGCACGGATCGCCGGCGGCGGCTGCAACCGCGAGAAGACGCGGCGGCGTTCGCGGCCGTGATCCACGATCGCACGGGCTTCGTGGGACCCGGAACGGGCGCCGATGCGCAGATGGTGCTCGCGCTCGCGCCGATGAATTCGGCGCGATGGGGCGTGCTCATCCGGCAGGACGAGTCGGTCGCATTCGCGCAGGCGCGCTCGGGACGCCGGACCATCCTCTGGCTCGGCCCGGCGTTGCTCGGGCTCGCACTGCTGTTCGCCTGGGGCGCCGCACGGAGCGTCCGCGGCCCCATCGCGCTCCTCACGGACTCGGCGGAACGAATCGCCTACGGCAACCTGAACCAGCCGATTCCGGACCTCGGCAGCGACGAGGTGGGACGGCTGGGCCGGTCGTTCGAGCAGATGAGGATGGCGCTGAAGGCCTCGATTGGGCACGTCGAACAGGCGAACCAGGAACTCGAACGGCGGGTCGAGGAGCGGACCCACGAGCTGAAGGGGTTGTATCGCCAGCTCCAGGAACGCGAAGAGTGGCGCGAAGAGCTGCTGCGCAAGGTCATCTCCGCCCAGGAGGACGAACGCAAACGCCTCGCGCGCGAGCTTCACGACGAAACCAGCCAGACGCTGAGCGCGCTCGCGATGAAGATCGAGACGGCGGTCGCGGCATGGCCGTCGGAGGCGTCACGCGAGCGGCTGGTGGAGGCCAGGGGGCTCACGGTCCGCACGCTGGAAGAACTCCATCGGCTGATCTTCGATCTCCGACCGTCGGTGCTCGACGACCTCGGTCTCCTCTCGGCCATCCGCTGGTATGCCGAGCGTCACCTCGAGCCGCGCGGAATCGCGGTGCGCTGCGAGTTCAGCGGCTTCGGCGACAGGCTGATGCCCGAGCTGGAGACCGCGCTCTTCCGCGTCGCCCAGGAAGCGATTACCAACATCGCGAAGCACTCCGGCGCCGAGACCGTGCTCATCCAGTGCCTCGAGCGTGACAATCGGATCTCGATCGAAATCGAAGACGACGGGAAAGGGTTTGCGCCCGAGAGCCTGCCGCCGCCGGCCGCGCGTGAACGGGGGCTCGGCCTGCTCGGGATGCGCGAGCGCGTCGAACTCTTCGGCGGCACACTGGAGATCGACTCTGCGCCCGGGAGCGGTACCCGCATCGCGGTGACCGTGCCGGTCGTCCAGGAGGTTGGGCATGAGCAGCATTCGCGTCCTGATCGCGGATGATCACGCCATCGTCCGTGACGGCGTCCGTGCGCTGCTGGCGCTGTCGGAGGACATCACCGTCGTCGGTGAGGCCGCCAACGGCCAGCAGGCTGTCGAGCTGGCGAGAACGCTGGCGCCCGATGTCATCCTGATGGACATCGCGATGCCCGGCCTCGGCGGGCTCGAGGCGACGATCGAAATCCGAAAAGACAACCCCGATGTCAAGATCCTGGTCCTCACGCAGTACGAGGACCGGGAGTACATCCGGAGGTTCCTCAAGGCGGGTGTGTCGGGCTACGTGCTGAAGAAGGCGGCGGGAGCCGAACTGACGTCGGCGATTCGCGCGGTGAGCCGGGGCGGGCTCGTGCTCGATCCGGACGTCGCCCGCGAGGCCATGCGTGAGCAGCTCGGCTCGGCGGCCCCCGGTCGGACCGCCGATCCTTACGAGACGCTCACCGATCGAGAGAAGCAGGTCCTGAAACTCGTCGCGGAGGGCCACAGCAACAAGGAGGTGGCCGACCTGCTGGACATCAGCGTCAAGACCGCGATGTCACACCGCGAACACATCATGCAGAAGCTCGACCTTCACAGCCGGACCGACCTGATCAGATTCGCGCTGCAGCAGGGCGTCATCAGGGTCGATCCGTAGCGCGCGTCGAGCACGCCCGGCCGGGCACGCCACTCGCGGGGTGGACTCCTGTTCAGTCGTGGAGGTCAGGACGGCGCGGTTCCTTGCGCTGCGTTCCCTGGATGGACGCATCCAGCGAGTCCGGATCCACGACCTCACCGTTCTCCGCATCGGCCCGCCGCTTCCTCTGTCCGCTCGCCAGGTAGGCCTCTCCAGGCCGCCAGTTCGGCGTCATCGTCGCCGCCACGTCCACCGCGCCGGAGCGGCCCATCGCGAGGGCCTTCCTGCCGAGAAACGTGAACAGCATCGCGAAGCCGATGAACGGCAAGAACATCGCGTAGACCGCGCCCATCAGCGGAGCCACCACGAGGAGCGCCACGACCGGGACCTTGAGGTAGCGGTCGCCGGCGTCGCCAGGAAGGATGCCGCCCTGCTTGGGGACCATCGTCATTTCCCACTTGCCGAGGTTCCAGTAGAAGCCGTTCTTCGCCGCCGTGCCACCGATTCGCTTCGTCGCCATGATCCACCTCTCTATGAATGCCGGGGTGAGCGTCACTGTCTGATAACAATGTAGTCGCCGGCGGGCCGTCCCACAATCAGGCAGACACCCGGGTATCCAGGGAAAAAGTCCCGATGCCAGCTCGGGAAACCACCCGACCCGGCATGGAGGAGGCGCCCGATCGCAGAATCCCTAGCGGATTTCGACCGGCAGCCTGGCGGTGCGGTGCTCCCGTGCCTGGGCCAGCTCGAAGACCTCCTGCGCCTGGTCGCAGCCGGATCGCAGGGTCGAGGTGACATAGTCCAGGATCGCTTCGCGCATCCCCCGCGACTCGGGGTCGCGGCGCAGGACCCGCCAGCACACCAGGTTCAGGGCCTCGAGCGCGCCGCACAATTCGTTGGCGCTGAACCCCTCCTTCAGGCGTTGCTCCGCGAGGTCGCGGCAGTACCCCATGAACACGCCCTTGTCGCGCGTGCGCACCGCGTTCAGCAAGTTCCTGTAGATCAGCCGATGGTGCCATTCGTGCTGGTCGTTTGTCAGCTCCTGGTACCGCGCGAATCGTTGCTGGCCGTCCGGTCCGGTGAGCAACTCGGTGAACTCGCGCATCACCGCTTCCTGGTGCTGCTCGAGCAGCCAGTGAACCTTGAGGTTCGCCGGCACGCGCACGCCCTTCATCGCCGCCCGGTTCAGCTCGGCCCACCGCACCGGGTCGGTCTTCAGGTTCTCGATGATGAACGGCATCCGCCTGAGGATCTCCAGGCGCGGGCGCGGCGCCCAGTCCATCCGCCTCCGGGTGCGGCTGGCGTCGGTCGTCATCACCGTGTCGATGTACTCGGCCATCCACGCGCGCTCGAACGGCCGGTGGCCTGTCAGCCGCCCGAACAGGTCGCGCGTCCAGATTGCCGGGCCGCACAGCGCGCGGGGCACGAAGAGCGGCGGGTGCCGCGTCCCGTAGAAGGTCAACGTGCTCGCCTCGTGCAGTTCGCGATGCGAGACGGCGCCGTCAGGGCTCGCCATCAGGACCTCGCAGGGCTTCAGGTCGTCGAGCCGCGCAAGCACTTCGAGCACGAAGAGGACGAAATCGCTGATGTGGAGGTAGGGCACCGCCGACCGGCCGTGCCCCCAGACGATCCGGCGGTTCCACACGTTGGCCAGCCACGTCTCGAGAAACATGAACAGCGGCGGATACTCGCACCAGTCCGAAAACAGCGGCGCCGCGCGGATGATGACGGGGTGCAGCCGATCGCTGAACTCGAACATCATCGCTTCGCCTTCACGCTTGGTGGCGGCGTCGATGTGCTTGCCGTGGGGCGGGTTCTCCTCGGTGATCGCGCGGCCCGGCCGGGGCGCCCGGCACGCCAGGATCGAACTCGTGAAGAGGAAGTGCCGCACGCCGGTGGCGACCGCCGACTCGAGCACGTGACGCAGGCCGATCACGTTCGTCCGCCAGTACTCGGGATCCTCGACGCCCGTGAAATCGTAGTGGGCCGCCAGATGAATGATGGTGTCCGCCCCGCCACGCTCGGCGATCTGCCGGAACACGGGGCCGATCTGCGGGCGTTCCCCCACGTCAGCCTGAAGCCACATCACGTTCGGGTGCGCGGGAATACCGCTCCGGGCCTGCGACCGCCGGGCGATGCCGAAGATGGTGAAGTCGTCGCGAAGGGCCTGAACCAGGTGCCTTCCGACGAACCCCGAGGCGCCAGTGATGATCAACCTTGGAAGACTCATATGGGACGGCGACCGTGCCGCCGAGATTATATAACGCGCCCGAGCGTTGTTTTTCTCAACATCTCCCCTTGAGCTCCGAAACGTTCGCTGTAGAATAGATACCCGTCGCCCGGACGGATCGCCCCCGCGGTCCGTGAGTCCTGGCGCCGCCCCTGCCGATTTCCAGACGCCTGCGACGTCCGTTGAACGCAGGTCCGGAGTGCCGTGATGCCTCCCCAGGGCCAATCTGAACTGCCGACGCCTTCATCGGTCACGTCCCTCCGGGTCCAGTGGTGGAATCGTCTCGGCGTCAAGGCGACGGCCGTGATCGTCCTGGTGACGCTGCTCGGCGGCGCGGTGCTGGTGGTCATGAGCCTTCGGACCCAGCAGGCCTATCTGACGGCCGAGGTGGTGAGAGGCGCCGCGCAGTTCAGCGACACGATCAAGGCCAGCACGTATCACTTCATGCTGAGCGACGAGCGCGCCGGCGCGTACCGGACCATGGAGACGATCGGACAGCTCAAGGGGATCGAGCAGGTCCGCATGCTCAACAAGGACGGCCGCGTCACGTTCTCGACCGACCGGACCGAGATCGGCCGCCTCGTGGACAAGGGCGCCGAGGCCTGCTATGCCTGCCACGCCGCCGGCCAGCCGCTCGTGCGGTTGAACGTCCCGTCGCGAAGTCGCATCTTCCCCCGCAACGGGCACAACGTCCTCGCGATGATCACGCCCATCTACAACGACGCCACCTGCTCGTCCGCAGCGTGCCACGAGCACCCTGCCGAGAAGCAGGTGCTCGGGGTCGTGGACATCGCCATGTCACTCGAGGACGAGGACCATGCGGTGGCCGCCCTCGGGCGCAGCACGACGCTGTTTTCCGCCATCGGGATCCTGCTCCTCGCGGCGACCGTCGGTTTCTTCGTCCGCGGCTACGTCATCCGGCCCCTCGGCGAGATCGTCGTCGCGACCGAGCGCGTCGCCCAGGGCGACCTCGAACACCCGGTCCGCATGCGGCGGACGGACGAAATCGGCCGCCTCGCCGCGTCGTTCAACGAGATGACGACATCGCTGCGGCAGGCGCGCGCCGACCTGCAGCAGCTCAACGAGAGCCTCGAGCGGCAGGTCGAGGATCGATCGGCCGCCCTGAAGAACGCCCAGGCCCAACTCATCCAGTCCGAGAAGATGTCGTCGCTCGGAAAGCTCGCGGCCTCGGTGGCGCACGAGATCAACAACCCGCTGGCCGGCATCCTGACCTACGCCAAGCTGCTGATCCGGATCCACGAGGAAGGCGAACTCGACGAGAAGATGCGCGAGATTTGCGCGCGCAACCTCCGCCTCGTTCAGCGAGAGACGGAGCGCTGCAGCGCCATCGTCCGCAACCTGCTCGACTTCGCCCGCCAGCGCACGCCGAGCCTCAAGGAGGTGGACGTCAGCGCGGCGGTCGAAGAGGCGCTGTCGCTGCTCGCGCATCGGCTCCAGATGCAGAACGTCACGCTGCAGAAGGACCTCCCGCCGATGCCGCCGGTCAAGGCCGACTTCGGCCAGTTGCGGCAGTCCTTCGTCAACATCGCGCTGAACGCCTGCGAGGCGATGAACGCCGGCGGGTCGCTGTCGGTGACGTCCCGCGCGACGGGCACGGCCGTCGAAGTGCGGTTCGCCGACACCGGCCCGGGCATCGCGCCGGAACACCTGTCGCACATTCTCGACCCGTTCTTCACGACGAAGGAGAAGGGGACCGGGCTCGGGCTGTCCGTCGTCTACGGCATCATCGATCAGCACGGCGGCACGCTCGACGTCGAGAGCCAGGTGGGAAAGGGCACGACAATCATCGTCCGCCTGCCGGCGGCGGCCCAGCGGGCGCCTGTCGCCCCCGGCGTCGCGCCGGCATCGTCCGCGGGGCCGGACCGGTCGGGGGCCAAGACGGGAGAGTAGCAGCGCGTGGACGTTTACCTGTGGTGGATTGGGAGCGGACCGGCGGATCACGAACTGCTCGGCACGTTGCGCCGGCAGACCGAACACGTGTTTCACGTGACGGCGCGAGCCTGGCTTGGCCACGACCGTCCGACCGACTCGTTCGATCCCCGGCGGCAGCAGCACTCCTCCACCAGGATCCTCAAGTGGCTCATCGAGAGCCGGCCGAGGCACGCGGCCAAGGTCGCCGGCATCACGGACGTGGACTTGTTCATCCCGATTCTCACGTTCGTCTACGGCGAGGCGCAGCTCGGCGGGACGGCCGCCGTCGTTTCCACCGCGCGGCTGTTGCCGGACAACGGGTTCCGCCCGTCCGCGGACCTGCTGACGTCGCGGCTGGTGAAGGAATGCGTTCACGAACTCGGCCACACCTTCGGCCTGCTGCACTGCCCGCTCCCCACCTGCGTGATGGCGCGGTCCGTCAACCTCGTCCAGGTGGACGCCAAGGACCCTGGACTGTGCCACGACTGCCAGACCCGCTACACCGAGATCCGAGACCAAGGACACGCACACCATGAGTAGAGAACGCACCCGCATTCTGATTGTCGACGACGAGGAGATCGTCCGCGAGTCGCTGTCGGCGTGGCTCGAGAAGGACGGCTATACCCTGGCGTCGGCGCCGGACGGAGAGACCGCCATCGACCGGATTCGGAAGGAGCGGTGGTCGATCCTCCTCGTGGACCTCAAGATGCCCGGCATCGACGGCCTGCAGGTGCTCGAAGAGGCGAAGAAGGTCCAGCCGGAGGCCGTCGCCGTGATCATGACCGCGTACGCCACCGTGGACACGGCGGTCGCGGCCATGAAGATCGGCGCCTACGATTACCTGGTGAAGCCGTTCGACCCGGAGGAGCTGAGCCTGATGATCCAGAAGATCGTCACGCAGCAGGCGCTGGTCCGGGAGAACGTGCTGCTGCGCAAGGTCCTCAAGCGGGATTACCACTTCCGCGACCTGATCAGCAAGAGCCCGGCGATGCAGGCTGTCTTCGACCTGGCAAGGACCGCCGCGCGCAGTAACTCGACAATTCTCATCCTCGGGGAGAGCGGCACCGGCAAGGAACTCCTCGCGCGGGCGATCTACGCGGAAAGCACGAGGAGCCAGGGCCCGTTTGTCGCGGTGTCGTGCGCCGCGCTCACGGAAACCCTGCTCGAATCCGAGCTCTTCGGGCACGAGAAGGGCGCGTTCACCGGCGCGGCAGCACGCCGCAAGGGCAAGTTCGAGATGGCCGACGGCGGCACGGTGTTCCTCGACGAGATCGGCGACATCTCGGCCAAGCTCCAGCTCGACCTGCTGCGGGTGCTCGAAGACCGGCAGTTCTTCAGGGTCGGCGGGTCCGAGTCGATCCACGTGGACGTGCGCATCATCGCGGCGACCAACCGCGACCTTCAGATGGCCGTGGAGGACGGATCGTTCCGAGAAGATCTCTTCTACCGGCTCAACGTGATCCCGGTCCACCTGCCGCCGCTGCGCGATCGGCTCGAGGACATGCCCCTGCTCGTCGAGCACTTCCTCGAGCAGCTCGGCGCCGAGATGAACCGGCACGTGGACGGAGCGGCCACCGACGCGATGGCGCTGCTGATGGCCCACACGTGGCCGGGCAACGTGCGCGAACTGCGCAACGTCCTCGAGCGCGCGATGGTGGTGGCGTCAGGACACGTGATCCAGGCCGCAGACCTCGGCCTGCGCCGCCCGCCCTGCATCGACGGCGCGGGCTCGATGGCCTCTCTCGACGAGGTCGAGCGGCATCACATCGGCCGGGTGCTGCACGAGTCGCACGGCAACATCAGCCAAGCCGCGCGCACCCTCGGCATCGACCGCGCCACGCTGTACAACAAGCTGCGGAAGTACCAGCTGCGGAAGGACGGAGAGGCCGAGACGGAAGAAGAAGGGGCGGAGTGACGGGCAGCGGCCGCAGATCGTCTGCCGGTGGTTGCCTTGATGTGTCCCTCCTTCCACAGCCCTGCTGTGGAATGTTTCGACACCGCGCTGATTTTCACCACACTTGGCCATTTTCTCCGATATTGGCCGTAATTCTCGCGATTTCGCTCTAATATTCGCCTTTCGCGAAAATCGCCCGCTGTAATTTTCCACACCCTCAGATCCTCCGTTCGCAGGCTTCGGCCCCGGCCACGTCTGTAAGTGATTTGTTTCACAATCACTTACGGAGCCCGCTCCACCGCGCGCGGATCTGGCAGTCGCCTTGCTTCATAGGCTGGCAAGAGAGACTACCTGATGTCCTGTCCACACCTCAAAGAAGTCGTGATGTTGTTCTGCCGGGCCTACCCAGTCAAGAAGATGGTGCCTCTTGATCGCGTGGCCTCGATGAACCCGTGCCTCGGCGGGGATTTTCAGCAATGCCCGCTCTTTAAAGACCTCTCCGAGCGGCTGAAGACCTGCCCCGAGCACGAAGGCCTCTTCGAGAACGCGGAGCTGCAGAAAGGGGTGCATCGATGATCCTCGCATTGCCGCTGGCATTGGCTGCCCTGGTCTTCCTCTCGCTGTCGTCGATGGCAGCGCACGTCAAGTGACGCGAAGAACCCTGGAGACTCCTATGGATCTCAGTCGGAGAACGTTCATCAAGTTCGCAGGCGCCGCGGGGGCGGCGGGCGTCGTGGCCAGGCCGAAACCGGCGACTGCGTCGGCCTTGCGCACCGTGAACACGCCTGCCGTGCTGGTGGACACGACCCGTTGCGCCGGCTGCCGCGGTTGTGAGGCGGCCTGCAGCGAATCGAACGCGCTCCCGGCCCCGGCCCTCGCGGGCCAGGACGCCGTCTTCTCGAAGCGTCGCAAGACCGACGTCAAGGTCTACACGGTCGTCAATCGCGCGACAGCCGACTCGAAGCAGGGCGAGCCGCGCTACGTGAAGAGCCAGTGCATGCACTGCCTCGATCCCGCGTGCGCATCGGCGTGCCTGGCCAAGGCGCTCGAGAAGACCGCGGCGGGCCCCGTGGTCTACCACCCGGAGCGGTGCCTGGGTTGCCGCTACTGCATGGTGGCGTGTCAGTTCGACGTGCCGAAATTCGAGTTCGACTCGCCGGCACCGTACATCCACAAGTGTTCGTTCTGCGCCGAACGCCAGGCGCAGGGCCTGCAGCCGGCGTGTGCGTCCGTCTGCCCGACCGGCGCCCTTCAGTTCGGTCGCCGCGAGGACCTGCTGGAGGAGGCGCGCACGCGCATCTACCAGAATCCGGACAAGTACGTGCACCACATCTACGGCGAGAGTGAGGCGGGCGGCACCAGCTGGCTCTACATCACCGACGTGCCGTTCGACAAGCTCGGGTTCCGCACGGACCTCGGGCCCACCTCTCCACCGGAACTCACGAGAACCGCGCTGGCCGCGGTGCCGTTCGTCCTGACCTTGTGGCCTCCGCTCCTGATGGGGCTCTACACGTTCAGCAAGCGGCGTGCAGATGCGTCAAAGGCAGCCGAAAAGGAGGCCCACCATGACTGACACCACGATGGACCGCGGTTTCGACGCTCGGACCTGGATCACCGAGAAGATCTTCATGGGCATGTCGCTCGGCGACTACGTGAAGTCGCTGCTGACGCCCGGCAACGCCATCTTCGCCCTCATACTCGTCGTCGGCGTCCCGATCATCATCTATCGGTTCGTGTTCGGCATCGGCGCGGCCACTCACCTCACGCAGGTCAACCCGTGGGGAATCTGGATCGGCCTCGACGTCATGAGCGGCGTGGCGCTGGCCGCCGGCGGCTTCACGCTGGCGACGGCGGTCTACGTGCTCGGCCTCGAGGAGTACCACCCCATCGTCCGCCCGGCCGTGCTGACGGGATTCCTCGGCTACCTGTTCGTGGTCATCGGACTGTGCGCAGACCTGGGCCGACCGTGGAAGCTGCCGGTCCCGATGGTCTACTCCTTCGGCACCGGCTCGGTGATGTTCGAAGTCGGCTGGTGCGTGTGCCTCTACCTGATCGTGCTCGCGCTCGAGTTCAGCCCGGCCGCATTCGAGTGGCTCGGCCTGCGGAAGGCGCGGGAGTGGGCGGTCCGCATGACGCTCGCGCTGACGATTCTCGGCCTCTGCCTCTCGACGCTTCACCAGTCGTCGCTCGGCGCGCTGTTCCTGATGATGCCGCACCGGCTGCACCCGCTCTGGTACTCGGGCTACGTGCCGATCTTCTTCTTCGTGTCCGCCATCATCGCGGGCATGAGCATGGTCATCGTCGAGAGCGGGTTGTCGCACCGGGTCTTCAAGTCGCAGATCGACCCGAAGGACCACGGCAAGTCGGACAAGCTGACGCTCGGCCTGGCCAAGGGCGCGGCGGTGGTGCTGTTCGCCTACTTCTTCCTGAAGCTCCAGGGCCTCGTGGACGGCGGCCGGTTCGACCTGCTGCTGACGCCATATGGCTTCTGGTTCCTGTTCGAGATCCTCGGGTTCGTCCTCGCGCCGTGCTTCCTGTATGCGATGGCCGTACGTCGCCAGAACGCGGCGATGGCACGCTGGGTGGCCGGCTGGACGGTGCTCGGGATTGTCGTCAACCGATTGAACCTCTCGGTGATCGCGTTCAACTACAACGCCGCCGAGCGCTACGTGCCGGGATTCATGGAGATCATGGTGTCGGTCACCATCATCACGATCGGCATCATGACGTTTCGCTGGATTGTCAACCGGATGCCGGTGCTCCGCGAGCACCCGGACTTTCCGCAGGCCCATTAGGGCGGAGGCATAGTTCGATGGGTCACGACCTCATCACCATCTACTGGATCAAGGCGCTCGAATACGTCCTCGCGCTCTCGTACCTGCCGCTCTTCCTGCTGTTCTGGAGGTTCGCCACTCCGAAGCGCGCAGCGGCCGTGGCGGTGCACGCCGCGGCCCCTGGCTGGGCGGACCAGTTGGCCGGGTTCTTCCAGGTGCCAGCCAACCTGTTCTTCCACCCCGGCCACACGTGGGTGCGCCTCGACGGCGGGGACACGGTGACGATCGGCATCAGCGACTTCGCCCAGAGGCTGGTCGGATCGCTCGGGCGTGTCCAGCTGCCGGCGATCGGCACGTCGCTCGCCCAGGGCGAACCGGCCCTGACGCTGGACGCCGATGGCGCCGCGGTGCCGATGCTGGCGCCGGTGGACGGCACGGTGGTTGCCGTGAACACCGGGCTGGCGGCATCTTCGGCCGTCGTCAAGGAATCGCCCTACGGTGACGGCTGGCTCCTGAAGGTCAAGAGTTCGAGGCTGGCGGTCGACCTGAAGAACCTCCTCTCCGGATCGCTCGCCCGCCGCTGGATGGACACGGTCTGTGAAAGCCTCGGCGCCGAGATGGCCCCGATGGAGCTCGGCAAGGTCTACCTCGACGGCGGCCACCTCGTGGACGGCCTGGCGCGGAGCCTGTCGCCCGACGACTGGGACCAGGTGGCGCGGCGGTTCTTCCTGACGGAAGAAGGAGGGCGCCATGAGTAATCTGTCGCCGTGGGTTCGAGCCGCCGTGGTGACGATGGCTGTCCTGGCGGCCGGAGCGGCCGCTGCGCAGAACATGCCCAGGCTGCCGGCCGACATCTCGCTTCCGCAGTCGGGAGACAGCCCGGGCAAGGTGACGTTCAGCCACGCCAGCCACGTGGGCTACCAGGCGAAGCCGGATTGCACCGTGTGCCATCCCAAGCTCGCGCCGATCACCAAGACGGCCAAGGGCACGAAGCGGGCGCCGGTGACGCACGCGGCGATGCTCAAGGGGCAGGCCTGCGGAGCCTGCCACGGGAAAGACGCGCACAACTTCGACGATTGCACGACGTGTCACAAGTAGGAGCCATTCGGTCGAGAGGGAGTGAGCCATGCAAGCCATTGTTGATACGCTCCAGAACATCGGCATCTTCGTGTTGTTCCTCGCCGCGCGGTTCGCGGTGCTGCTGGTGGTGCTGGCCGTTCTCACCGTCATCTTCCTCGCCGGCCTCGCGGTGGTCCGCGTGATCGGGCACGCGCGGCGGCGGGCGCTCGGGCTGACGCGGGTGGACGGCCTGATGTGGCGGACGGGAGTGTACTTCTCGCCAGGCCACTCGTGGCTCCAGCCGCGCGAAGCGGGCACGCTGCGCGTCGGCCTCGACGACCTCGCGCAGCACGTGCTCGCACGGATCACCGAAGTGATGCTTCCGGAACCGGGCCGGCAGATTCAGGCGGGCGAGCCGGTGGCTGTGATTCGCTGCGGGAAGCGGCGGGCGGCCATCCCCGCACCGGTCACCGGGCGTGTCGTGGCCATCAACAGTCGATTGGCGACGAACCCGGCGAAGGTGCACAACGACCCGTATGCGGGCGGTTGGCTCTACGCGGTCCAGCCGGAGAACGCGGCGTACGCGCGGCTGCCGTACGGCAGCGAATCGCGCGACTGGTTCTCGCGCGAAGCCATCCGGCTGTCTCAGTTCTTCGAGCACCAGCTCGGAATGGCGGCAGCAGACGGCGGAGAACTCATCGCGCCGGGGCCTTCGCTGCTGACCGAATTGCAGTGGGATGAGATGACGAACAGCTTCCTGCAGGCCGCTAAGTAGGCGATTCCCGGCTCCCCGCTCTCCGTCCGACCGGGGTGCAATCTGTCTGCACCCCGGTTGTTTCTTTTTCTCACCTCGCCACCTCGCAAATTACGTCGCATGCCAGGGCCCGAACAGCCTTGCACACGACTGCCTCGGGCGGACGTTTGCACGCAACGCCGCGCGCACCGCTTGCGCGCCGGGCGAGCAGGCTGGATTATCGCTCGACGCGAAACCAGCGACCGGAGGTGCTATGGCGAGGAAAGCGCTGCTCGTGGGTCTCAACCGCTACCCGGATCCCGAGAACACTCTCAGGGGATGCATCAACGACGTCCGGCAGATCGGCGATCTTCTTCACTCCCACTTCGGGTTCGCCGCCGACGGGGCGATCCGCCTGCTCACCGACGCGCGCGCCACCACCGCGGCCATCGTCAATCGCATTCAGTGGCTGCTCCAGGGCGCGAAGGCCGGCGACGTCCTGGTGTTTCACTACTCGGGCCACGGCTCGCAGGTGCGCGACCGGCACGGCGACGAGCTCGACGATGGGCTCGACGAGATCATCTGTCCGTACGACCTGGACTGGGATGACCCGTTCACCGACGACGACCTGTATGCCCTCGTCAAGGGCCTGCCCGCGGGCGTGAATCTCACTGTCATTCTCGACTGCTGTCATTCCGGCACGGGCCTGCGCGACCTCGGCGGCATCGGACGCCCGTGTCGGGGTCGCTCACTGACCCCACCGCCCGACATCGCGCACCGGCACCGCGCCGAGCTCGCCGTCAGGCGTTTCGGCGCACGCGCTGCCGGGCGCGGAGCCATCCTGATTGCCGGATGCCGCTCGGATCAGGTATCCGCAGACGCGTACATCGACGGTGACTATCATGGCGCTCTCACGTATTTCCTGTGCCGGGCGCTCGAAGAGCAGGCATACGCCGGGAGCTACCGCGATCTGATCGACCGCGTGCGGCGTCTCTTGCGTGAGAACGAATTCGAGCAGGTGCCGCAGCTCGAAGGTCCCCCGCCCCTCCTGCGCGGCGCAGTGCTCGCGCCTGACGTGGAGCTGGTGGCCGGTTGAGCGGCCGCGTTCTAGCGGAACGGCGCGCCGGCCGGGTTCGGCTGCCGGACGACATCCGGCGACCCGTGGATATCGAGAACGACGACCGTGTCGATCGGATCCGGAGCCGACGCGGGCACCCGGATCGTCACCGTCGAGTTATCCACGTCGCGGGTCGCCAGTTCCAGCTGCCGGTCGCCCGCCAGAAGGGCGGCCCGGATGGGCTCGTTCATCAGGCCGTTCACAACAAGGCGCCCGTCGGCTGGCCAGTCGAAGACGTGGAGGTAGAGCCGGGTGATGCCGCCCGGCATGGTCTTCCTGGTGCAGCGTCCCCAGGGTAGCGATGCGAACGGGCTGGCCGTCGTGGCGTGGATGGAATCGCCGTTCGTCTCCATCCACTTGCCGATCTCCTCGAGGCGCTCGACGCTCTCCTGGGGAAACCGCCCGTCGGCGTCGGGCCCGATGTTCAGCAGGAAGTTCCCGCCCTTCGACGCGATGTCCACGAGATTCCGCACGAGCTCCCGCACAGGCTTGAACGCCTTGTCGGCGCGGTTGAACCCCCAGTTCCGGTTCATCGTCATGCAGGTTTCCCAATCGACGCCGGGAGCCCCCGTGGCCGGGATCTCCTGCTCCGGCGTGCCGAAGTCCCCGATGCGCGGACGGCCTCCTGCAACGCCGGCCTCGCCTCCGCCGCCAGCCACGCGGTTGTTGATGATGATGTTCGGCTGCAGTGAACGGACGTAATCGTAGAGGTCCCGCCCTCGCTCGTAGTTCCAGGTGCCTTCCCACTGCCCGTCGAACCACAGCACGTCGATCGGCCCGTAGTTCGTGAGCAGTTCACGAAGCTGTGCCTTGAGGTACGCGACGTAGCGCTCGAAGTCGGCCCCGGCCGCCGGCCGGTCCTTCTCCCAGTCGCGTCGCGGCAGGTAGTCGGGGTGATGCCAGTCCATGATCGAGTGGTACCAGCCGATGCGAAGCCCCTCGCGCCGGCACGCCTCGACCAGCTCCTTCATCACGTCCCGATGAAACGGCGTCGCCATGACCGTGAAGTCGGACTGCTTCGAGTCGAACAAGCTGAACCCGTCGTGGTGTTTCGTGGTAATGACGATGTACCTCATGCCCGCGCGTTTCGCCATGCGGGCCCATGCGCCGGGATCGAAAGCCGTCGGGTTGAACTTCACCCGGAAACCGTCGTACACATCGAGAGGGATCTTCGCGTTGTTGCGGATCCACTCGCCGTAATCGGTCTTGCCTTGCCACTCGCCCGCAGGCACGGCGTAGAGGCCCCAGTGGATGAACATCCCAAAACGCGCCTCGCGCCACCAGGCCATCCGCGCGTCGTCTGACGCTCCGCGCTGGGCCGAGCCCTGGGCGAACGAGGGTGCCGGCAGATACAGCATCGACCATGCCCCGGCCAGGGCGACCAACGCGAAGACGACGCCGCAGGCGCCGCGGCGCGTGTGAATCATGCGAGACATGTCGGCCTCCTCGGACGCCGAGTATATCTGAAGGGACGGCGGCTGCGGAGCGCCTCAGCGGGACGGGCTGCCCGGGCGTGTGCGGACGTGGGTGTATCCCCGCCGGGCCCGGACGAGGTTCTGCGGGTCAGGGGTCCTAACGCGGATGCTGTGATACTGGCCATCCGGCGGGCGGCTCGGCACGTAGGCGAGCGTGTATTGATGATTCAGTTCGTTCGCGATCCGCTCGGCGGCGCCGCCCAGCTCAGCGCTGTCGTGAATCACTTCGGTGTAGCCGCCGGTCTGGCCGGCGATTTCATTCAGCGCCTGGGGAGAGAATCCGCGGTTGATCGCAGGCCCGGCCGGGGCGTCGATGGCGATGGCGTACACGAATGCGTCGGTCTGATTCAACCGTCGAAGCGCGTCCTGGAGCTTCGCGTCGCTCGCGGTGTCGGCTCCGTCCGAGATCACGACGAGGCCGCAGCGCTGGTAGCGCCGCTTGTCGAACATGGCCGCGGCCTTGATGACGGCGTCGAAGATCGCCGTGCCGCCGGATGGCGTCACGCTGTCAAGCCGGCCCGCAAGGGCGCGCGGCCGGGTCCACGGCGCCTTGATCATCGGGGCGTGGTTGAACACCATCAGGAACGCTTCGTCGCTCTCGTCGAGCAGCCCGGTCACGAACCGGTCGATCACCCGGCGCGCATCGGCGATCCGGACGCCGAACATGCTGTCGCTCACGTCCACCGCGAGGCCCAGGCTGACCGGGACCCGCTCGCCGTTGAACTGGACGATGCGCTGCTCCACGCCGTCTTCGTAGACGTGGAAATCGTCCCGGCCGAGCCCGGGCACGAGGCGCCCGTTGCGATCGAGAACGGTGGCCTGGACGACGACCAGGTCCACGCCGGATTGAAAGGTCTGCCCGGACACCTCCGGCTCAACCCGGAGTAACACCAGGCTGACGGCGCCAACGACGAGGAGAGGCAGCCACCGCGATCCCACGTTACCAGTGTAGTCCAGACGCGAGCGGCTGCCGTAGGTTCCCCACCGTTCGGTTGCCGCGACGCTCAACGTGTGCGTATGCGCTGAAGCGAGGTGCTACAATTCGCGCGTCTGGCCGCGTCGAAGGCATGTGAAGCGGCCTTGGTCAGGAGGGGCGTCATGAAGAGAGTGCCTGTCCTCATCGTGTTGGGAGCTCTGGCGCTCGGCGCCAACGTGGCCCATGCCCAGCCGAAGAGCCTCGACGTGCCGCTCAGATGGGCGCCGATGCCGAAAGGCAACCAGCGCCCCCCGACCCTCGATGCCACCGGGGGGCTGTGCACCGTTCGCCTTGAGCCCGTCGTTGACAAGCGCGACAAGCGGAACCAGGTCGGCGAGAACCTCGACAAAAGCCAGGCCGTCCCCATCTACACCAACTCGAACGTCGGAACGTTCCTGGACGACGTGCTGAAGGGCGAGATGCGCGGGTTGGGCCTGGAGCTCGTCGCCGACAACGCGGAGCGGGTCGTCAAGACGGAGCTCATCGAACTGTGGGTGCGCGATTCGAGCGGCTACCGTTGCGTGGTTCGCACGAAGACCACCGTGACGGACGCCGATGGCGAGGAGATCTGGTCGGGCCTGGTCGGCGGCGTCGGGGAGAGGTCCGGCCATTCGCTCAGGGTGCCCTATTACCAGGAGGCGATCAGCAACGCGATTCTCGACCTGGTCTACTCCCTCGCGAAGGAGCCGAAGTTCGTCGCCGCCCTCAAGAAGGACGAAATGTAACGCCAGTCATCCCAGCCATTGGCCGGGATACCGTCGGACCCACGGTTCGAGACGCCTCGCGTACTCCTCCACGACCTGTCGTTCCCGATGCCCCCGGTCTCCCTCCTGCGGGACCTGAAGCGGCGTGTCGATGTCGACGCGGAACCTGCCCGACGCATCCTGGGCCGCAAACACCGGCAACAGCGATGCCCCGCTCGACTGGGCCAGGCTGACCGGTCCCGTGGCCATTCGCAGCGCCCGACCGAACATGAACATGTCGGCCGTGCGGACGCCCTCGTCGCCCACCGCGATCGACACCACGCCGTTCTCCGCGAGACGCCGGCGCAGCTTGCGCAGGGCGCCGGTTTCGGCGTCAGGTTCCAGCACGACCCGCTCGCGCAGGAACCGCTCTTCGATGCGCGTCCACACGGGGTTGAGCCGGCGCACGGCATACCCGGACGTGCCGAAACCGTGGGAAGGCCGGCTGAGATGGCTGACGGAGAATCCCGCCTGGTGAAGCCCCATCTTCGAGATGAGAGAGGCCCAGGTGAACCGCCCGACCCAGAGGATCGCTCCCGCCCTCGCCTCGAGGGCTCGCGTGATGTTCTCCGTACCGGTGACCTCGATTGACAAGCGCCGCCGCAGGGGCAGGTACTCGCGCAGGCCGTGGAGCCTCGACGCGTGGCCGCTGGCAATCCTCTCGATCGCGAGGGACCGGGTGGAGCAGCCGATGCTCCCAGCCAGGTCCTCGTCGATTGGCAACGATGCCGCGCCCGCCGCCGCGGGACCCCATCGTGTCTCGACGCGACCGATCGCGCGGGTCAATGGCCGCCACAGCGGCTCGGGCACGACCCAGCTGACGACGGCGGCGCCGGCGACCTGGAGCGTCAGCGCGGCGTCGTGCAGCCCGGTGGACACCTGGCTCATGCAAGGCCGAGTTGTCGCGCCATGTCGAGTCTCCGCACCTTGCCGGTGGCGCCTCGCGGCAGGTCGTCCAGGATGCACAGCGTCGCCGGGACCTTGAAGGCGGTCAGGCGGTTCGCGACGAAGGCGAGGATCTCGCGCTCCGTGGCGGTCGCACCCTCCTGCAGGACGACGGCGGCCCCCACCGTTTCGCCCAGCGTGGAATGCGGGATGGGGAACGCCACGGCTTGCCGGACGCAATCGTGCTCGAGCAGCGCCTCGTCGATTTCGCGCGGCGAGATCTTCTCCCCTCCCCGGTTGATGATCTCCTTCAAACGGCTCGTAATCGTGACGTAGCCGTCCTCGTCGATCACGCCCTGGTCCCCGGTGCGGAACCATCCGTCGGCGAAGCTCGCGGCGTTGGCCTCGGGCCGGCCTTCGTACCCGTCGAACACGTTCGGCCCGCGAATCACGACCTCCCCCACCGAGCCGCGCAGAAGCAGACGGCCGGCGTCGTCCATGATCGCGACCTCGGGGCCGGCGGCGACGCCGACCGTTCCCGGCTTTCGCACGCCTGGCGGCAGGAGGTTGCTCGCCATCTGGTGCGCGGCCTCGGTCATGCCGTACGCCTCGATGACCGGGACACCGAACACCGACTCGAGCTCGTTCAGCACGCGCCGCGGCAGCGCGGCGGACGACGAGCGGACAAACCGCAGCCGACCCCTGCGGATCCGCTCGGCATTCCGTGCAGCCCGCGCCAGTATGGCCTGATGCATGGTCGGCACCGCGGAGTACCACGTCGCTTCGGAGCCGATCAAGTCGCCCGAAAAACGCAGCGCGTTGAATCCGGCCGTGCAGAACACCGATCCGCCCGCCGACAGCGGCGCCAGCAGGCACGCCACGAGCCCATGGATGTGGAACAGCGGCATGACGTTGAGACAGCGATCCTCGGGCCCCAGGCGCAACGACTCCCGGATGTGGCACGCCGAGGCCATGAGATTGCGGTGTCTCAACGGGACGATCTTGGGGCGAGCCGTCGTACCCGACGTATGCAGCACCAACCCCACGTCGTCCGGGCTGGCGGGAGCGGAAAGCGCTGCCGATCCCCGGCTTCGCGTGGGCAGTGGGCACACCAGCTCGAAGCGCCCCGCCGCCGAGGCGTCCGGAACTCGAAGGCCAAACACCTGGAGCCCCAACGACTTCGCGATCCGACGTGCCGGGCCCGAGTCGTTCTCACCGACAACCAGGGCTCGGGCCTGGAAGTCGCGCAGGCAGAACTCGATCTCCTGGCTGGTGAGGGCGGGATTCAGCGGCGCGGCCGCCGCGAACGACGCGATCGACAGAAAGGCCGTCGCCAGTTCCGGCCCGTTGGGGAGGACGATCGCGACGCGATCGTTCCGGACGATGCCGCTGCCGCGAAGCCGGGCGCAGGTCCGCTCAACCTGGTCGATCAGATCGCCATGGGTAAGTGGCGGCTTCCCCGTTGCGACGATGGCCGGCGCGGTTCGCTGACCCTGACGGAGCAGACCCGGAATCGTGTCGTTCATGATGGCTGTAGGCGAAGGCCTGCGATGTGGCGGGTTGATTGTAGCATTCCGGCCTGGACCGCCAGCTCTTGGCGCCCCGGCCGTGTGGACGAGGGACCGCCCGAGGCCTATATTGTAGAGATTGGAGGTTCCTATGGAGCACCGGCGGCAGATCATCCCGTCCCGGAGGCTTCCAGTCGCGCGTCGCATCGCCGGCATCGTGACGGCGGGGCTCCTGGTCGTTGGCCCGTTCCGTATCACTCGCGCTCAGGAGGCGCCCCCCGCACAGCCGCCGTCGCCCTACATCGGAGCGGACGCGTGCAAGGCCTGCCACAGCGGCATCTACGACGCCTGGGCCAAAACCAAACACGCTCGCGCGATCACTCGGCTCTCTGCGGATGACCGCGGATCAGGCAGCTGCATCGGATGTCACGCGACCGGCACTCCCGACCAACTCCGTCAGGAAGGCGGCAATCCGAGTTTCCCGGGCGTGCAGTGCGAAGCGTGCCACGGCCCTGCTCGTGCGCACGCGGCGGCTGAGGCGGCCACTCCACCCGTCAAGTCGGGTCTGAACAAGCAGCCCCAGACCGGCGTGTGCGAGCGCTGTCACTCGTCCAAGAGCCCGCACTTCCAGGGTTTCGTCTACCGCGCGATGGTGGGATTGGTGCACGCGACCGGCAAGTGACGAGCGCTGTCCAGCCACACCACGCCATGCACGCAAGGGGCCACCGCGATGGTGGCCGTCGACAAGTACCGGTTCGATAGCGCTGACCGGGCGTCCAGAAGCACGGCGGCGGGCCTATTGCGCCGGTGACTTGATCGCCGGCGCACCTGGCTGTCTCACCACGACGCCGCCCTTCATCACGAAGTCGATCTTCCTCAGGGCGCGCAGGTCCTCCAGCGGGTTTGATGGCGTCGCGACGATGTCGGCGGCGAACCCGGTCGCGATCCGGCCCCGCACTTTCTGAACGCGCAGCAATTCCGCGGCATTACTCGTGAATGCCCTCAACGCCGTCATTGTCGGCACGCCGATCTCCTGCCATCGATCGAAGTAGTCCTTCATCTGCTCGGCCTTCGTGAATCCAGGCTTGTTCACGTAGGCGTCGCTGCCGAACACCAGCGGCGTGCCAATACGGACAGCGCGCCTCAGCCTGTCCACGATGCGATCCCCAACCGTGCGCCCCCCCACCATCGCGTCCTTCAGCCCCATCAGTTTCCGGTGCTCGTCTGGAAAGTCGGTGCTCACGAGCGCGATGTTCCTCTCCTTCATCAACTGCAGCATCTCGTCGGTGAGGTCGTAGCCGTGTTCCACCGAGTCGGCGCCGCCCAGGATCACGTTCATCGCCGCCTCGCCGCCGAGCACATGGACCGACACCGGCAATCCCGCCGAGTGCGCCTCGGCCACCGCCGCTTCGATCTCCTGCCGGCTGTAATGAAACGCGCTGTTGTCCGACACGAGCTTGATCGCGTCGGCGCCGTAGTAGATGTTCTGCCTGACCGCCTTGCGCACTTCGTCCGGTGTGTCCGCGTCGATGTACTCGAAGCGCCAGAACGGGCCAAGCTCGACGTTGATCCTCTTCGACTGGCCCCCGAACGGCGCGATGATCTTCCCCGTCGTGAGCACCGTCGGCCCGACGAACCACCCGTCGGCGATGGCATTGCGGACCTCGACCGCGGCGTAGTTGGCATCATTGCCGACGTCGCGCACCGTGGTGAAGCCTGCCTCAAGGATCTGCCGTGCGTTCTTGACGCCCCGGAGCGCGCGCCGCGCGGTTGTCTCTTCCAGGTAGTCAGCCTCGCCTTTGACCCCTGGCGTGAAACCCTCGCTCGTGATGTGCGTGTGCGCGTCCATCAGGCCGGGCAGGACCCACGACGCAGACAGATCGATCTCTCTCGCGCCCGGCGGAATCGCGACGTTCGGTCCGACATCGGCGATCTTGCCGTCCCGCACGATGATGATCTGGTTCTTCGAAATCGACTGGGTGGCAGGATCGATGAGGGTGCCGGCACGGATCGCAACGGTATCGCCGGCGGACGCGAGACCAGCGGCGAGTGCGAGCAGGATTATCCGCAAGAACATCGCTCACCTCCACTTGTGCGGCCGGGCCATTATAGCGGCGATCGGCCTTCGGGCAGCCGCGGGTGTCGGCGAGCGTGCGCAACACAGAGAGGACGGCAGGACCAGCGGAACGCCGCCGCTCGTTCAGTTGCGACCGGAGCTGTGGCGTCGTCCGGGGCTGCGCTCACGCCTCCGCGTGCCGCCGGGTCAGGTGGGCACGTCGTCGCGGGGTGATTCGCCGAATCATCGAGTGGAGCACGTCGCCCGCCAGCTTGGTCCACCCGGCCCGTGCCACTGCCCGCCTGTCGGGGGCGAGCCGGACGCGGATCGGTTGGGCATCCTCAACGGCGTTCGTGGCAGGTGAGGCGAACAGGGTCGAATCGGTCATCAGCATACTTGGGCCTCCGGGACGCAGGCCGGACATGAGGTTCACATACGGCGTGCATCACCCGACACCCGCGTTTGGAAGTGCTGCCGCTCCCGAACGGAAAGGGTGTCACGTCGCGGCGTTCGAGCCAATGTGAGACGGTCGTACCGGTCGATCTGGACGAAGGTGCTACGACCTCTCGGTCCCAGATCAGGAGGCGGTCGCCGTCTTACTGGAAATGACACGCGACCTCCCGAGAAGTTGGCCCCGCACCTGCGCGCCCGTCCAGGCGAACCACGTCGTCGCGCTCATCTCGACAATACTCAACTGGGGTGTCGACGAGGACATGGTCGAGGCGAACCCCGCCTATCGGATCAAGAAGCTCGGCGCGGAGCGCACGCGCGATCGGGTGCTCACCGATGCGGAGATCCGGCTGTTCTGGGCGGCGCTCGAGACGGAGTATCCCGTCTACAAGGCGTTCTACCGCTTCGCCCTCCTCACCGGCCAGCGCATGGGCGGCAAGCGGAAGGAGCGCGGCGAGATCCTCTGGATGAAGTGGAGCGAGGTGGACGAGGCGACGCACTGGTGGACGATTCCTGGCGAGCGGGTAAAGAACGGCAAGGCGCAGCGCGTCTACCTGACGCCGGTCGCGCGCGAGCAGCTCGCCGCGATGAAGACGTTCCAGGCGGAGAAGGAGCTCGTCAGCGAGTACGTGTTCGTCACGCCGCGTTCCGCGACGCAACCCGTCACCGGCGCGAAGCACATTGTCCGGCGCATCCGCGAGAGGACGGGGGCCTTCTCGGACTCCGGCGAGGCGCCCGACTTCCGCCCGCACGATCTCCGGTGGACGGTCGCCAGGCTCATGGCGAAGGCCGGCGTCACGAACGAGATCGTCAAGAAGGTGCTGAACCACACCGACCGAGATATCACCTCGATCTACGACCGCCACGGCTACGACACCGAGAAGCGGCGCGCCTGGGAGCGGTGGGCCTCCAAGCTGAAGCGCATCCTTGAGGCGAAGCCGGCCATTCGACGAGCAAGAAGCAGGCGACGGCGGCAGCTTCTTCCGCCACTCGGTGGCCTTGTCGGGCTTGCCCCACGCGTCGTAGAACGCGACGACGCGCTTCCCGCCGCGTTGGCCGCTCGTGGTGACGGCCCGCCCGGACCTCTGCTCCTTCGCTACGAGCCCTGCTTGCGTAGTTGGGCGGCCAGGGCCGCCATCTCAGCCGCGCGGGCCTTTTGCCCCGTCGCCTTGAGGACGGCGGCGTACCCATCGAGGACGTCAGGAGTCCCCGGATAGTACCCCCCTTCCGCCCTGCGGGAAAGCGCGAGGGCCCGCTCGTAGAGCTTCAACGCCTCGGCAGCGCGGCCCTCGTGCCGAGCGCAGTCGGCGAGTCCAGCCAGGCTGTCCGCCACCTCGTGGTTGCCTGGACCGAGGGCCTTCTCGCGGAGGGCCAGGGATCTTTCGTAGAAGCGCCGGGCTGCAGCTGCATCACCCTGCTTCAGGGTCAGCATACCGAGGCGGTCCAGGAACCGGGCCCGCTCCGGGTTGCCGGGGCTCGCCTCTTCGAGGATCGCCACCGCCCGTTCGAAGTAGGGCCTGGCCGCGGTGTCGTCACCGAGGGCTGAGAGCACGTCGCCCAAGTTCATAAGCCCGGAGGCGAGATCGGGGTGCTTCGGTCCCAGCACTTTCTGCTGGATGCCGATCGCGCGCTCCAGCAGGGGTCGCGCGCCAGCGGGGTCGTTGCTGAACGTGTGGACGATCGCAAGGTTGTTGAGGGTCTGCGCGACCCACGGATGGTCGGGGCCGAGGACCTTCTCGCGGATGCCGAGCGTCCGCTCCCACAGCCGTCCGGCCTCGGCGTAGTTCCCTCTTCTGTAGGCGATGGCACCCAGGCTGTTGAGCGTGGCCGCGACGTCGGCGCTCCCAGGGCTGTTCCTCTCGCGGATGGCGAGGGAGCGCTCGAGGACGCGCTGCCCCGCGTCGTAGTCGCCGCGGCTCCAGAGCAGGTTGCCGAGGTTGTGCAGGCTGTCGGCGACGAGCGGGGCCTCCGGGCCCAGCAGTCGTTCACGGAGCGCGAGTCCCTGCTCGAGGAGCGGCCGCGCCCGGTCGTACTCGCCCCGGTGCCACAGAACACCTCCGACGTCGATGAGGCTGCTGGCCACGTCGAGGTGCTGCTCACCGAGTAGTCTGCGCCGCGTGAGCAGCGCGCTCTCCTGAAGCGGAAGGGCCTGGTCGTACAGCCCGATGCTGTCATAGACGCGTCCCATGGTGTTCATCAGCCGCGCCTGCACGAGCGGTTGGTCCTTCAGGTCGCGTTCGATCTTCGCGGCGCCCCGGTCGAGGATCTCGCGGGCGGTCAAGCTGTTGCCTCTAGCCTGTCCGGGGTCGGAGACCCTGAAGAGCCCAACGAGGAAGTCGGAGACCTGCCCGGCGGTCTCCGCCTCGCTCTTGGCTCGCTCCGCCTCACGATTTGCGCGATCCCGCTCCTGCGCTATTCGCTGCGCCTGCACGGCCATCGTCACAGCAAACGCGAGGAGCAGCAGGAAGAGCGTCGAGGCCGCAGCCACTCCGAACCGATGCCGCCTGACGAACTTTCCCGCCCGGTAGACGACACCAGGAGGCCCAGCCGAGACCGGCTCGTCCTCCAGGTGACGCCGCACGTCGTTGGCCAGGCCCATCGCGGTCTCGTAGCGCCGGGTACGGTCTTTCTCCAGCGCCTTCATCGTGATCCAGTCGAGATCGCCTCGAAGTTGGCCTGCAAGCCGTGATGGGTCAGTGTGCCGACTCTCCGCCGACTGGGTGGACGCGGGCCCGAGCTGCGTCACCCGCGTGCTGGGCTTCGGGGGGTCCTTCTCCCGGATGGTGCGGCGAATCTCGTCGAGCCCCTTCTCGCGGAGCAGCTTCCGGTCGAAGGGCAACGTGCCCGTCAGGAGTTCGTACAGGAGCACGCCCAGCGCATACACGTCGGTTCGCGTATCGATGTCAAGGCCCGTCATCTCCGCCTGCTCGGGACTCATGTACTCCGGGGTGCCGATCAAAACGCCTAGCTCTGTGAAGACGGTCTGCTCGGTGAGGTGGTGCGCCGTGGCTTTGGCAATGCCGAAGTCGATGATTTTCGGGACGGGCTGGCCGTCCTGGAGCGCGACGAGGACGTTCGACGGTTTCAGATCGCGGTGGATGATCCCCTTCTGGTGCGCGTGCTGCACGCCCTCGCAGACCCGCATGAAGAGCGCCAGGCGGTCATCGGTGGAGAGCCGGTGCCGGTCGCAGTAGGCGGTGATCGGTTCGCCCTTGACGTACTCCATCACGAAGTAGGGCCTGCCCTGGGCCGTGGCCCCGGCGTCGAGCACCTTCGCAATGGCCGGGTGGTCCATGACGGCCAGCGCCTGCCGCTCCACGTCGAACCGGGCGACGACCTGCTGCGTGTCCATCCCGACCTTGATCACCTTGACCGCGACGGTGCGGCGAAGCGGCTCGCGCTGTTCGGCCACCCATACTTCACCCATGCCCCCTTCTCCGATCTTCTGGAGCAGGTGATACGGGCCGATGCGGGTGACCTCGTCATGGCGGGTGGCGGGCTCGCGGGTAGGTTCCGAATCATCGGGCTGGGCGGGTTCACGGTTTTCGTCAGCCATGGCGCTGGCCCTCGGCAGTCACTTGGTTAACGGACGGCGGAACTGGCCGGAAATCGGGCGAAGCGGGAACGGAAAGATGTCAGTCACGTCAGGCAGGCCGGCCCAGAGACGAGGGGCGACCACCGACCAACCATGAGGACCTCCACGGCCTGGACGACGGACGTGACGGATGAGCGGGGTGATTATAGCGGAAATGCCGAAGGGTGAAGGTGGCAGACGGACGCCGAGCTAGATGAACGGATCCGATCGCGGCCTGTCATCCGGGCCCCGAAGCGGGGGCCTCGAACTGTCTCAAAGACATCCGTTTCACGAGACAGGCTGTCACGGAAATGGGTAGATTGACGAGACAGCGTGCCACGCGCCTACCGCTTCGCGGGGACCTTCGCCTTCAGCTCCTCGAACCAGTTCAACACGAGGTTGACCTGAGTGGCTCGAGGGTTCGGGGGGGTCGGCTGGACGCGAAACCCGAAGAAGCGCCGTCCGTCTGGCGTGACGTCATAGGCCCGGGAACCACCAGCCGTGAAGCTCACGTCGTTCGCCGGTAATGTGAAGACCGGCCGGGGTGTGCCCAGTCGAGGCGGTGCCCCCGGCTGAAAGTCCACCTCCATCATGCAGACCTTCTTGCCGGCCTTGTCGCAGTTGTCATTCACAAAGAACAAGGCGCGGCCGTCTCTACGCCAGGCCGGTGAGTGACCTCTATCGATCGACACCTGGGTCCGGCGGCCGGCGCCTGGGTATTGCTGTACGTAGACTTGCAGGCCACCGGACTCCCCGGAAGTAAACGCGAGGAAGTGTCCGTCGGGCGAGAACTCCGGGTGCTCCCCGATCGTCGGGGGGTTGGACAGCGGTGCGATGGTGGCCCGTCCCTGGTCCACGGTGACGATGGCGAGCTTGCCGTCCCAGATGCCCACCACGGCGAGTTGTCGTCCGTCCGGCGTCCACGAAGACGGCTGAAAGGCTCCAGTCGCCAGTGCCTCCGGCGGCGTGGTCCCATCGACCCGTCGCCGCGCGGCCGACCGCCGGCCCTGGCTGTTCCACCAGAACGTCAGGTACTGCCCATCAGGCGTCCAGACGGGACCCGTCGCTTCACCGTCCTGAAACACCGGCGTCAACGTGCTGCGCACGAGGTCGTAGGTCCACAGGCTGATATCGTGAGCCCCTTGCACGTTCACGACCAGTTGGCGTCCGTCCGGGGATAACCGGACCCGGTATCCATAGCTCTTCACGGGCGCGTTCAGCGGGAGGACATGTCCGTGGCGGTCCACGGCGACCAGCGCCGACATCCTCAGTAGCGGCGGGGTCCCCGCGAGCCAGGCCAGACTGCCCGTCGACGAGACGGCGAACTGCCCCGCTGTCGAGATGTCCGAAACGTCCTGGGCATAGACTGCGTGCGCGATACCCTCGAGGAGGGGCACGACGTCGCCTTGGACCTTCAGCGTCCTGGTGTCGAACGGCACCGCCAGCAGCACCCCCTCGCGCATGAAGACGAGATGTCCCGTCGGGAGGTATCGGGCATCGGTCGCGTTGCGGAGCACAACGGTGCGCTGTCCGGTCGCCAGCGTCTGCGCCACGATCTCCTCGTCGCCCGAGGTGAAGCTGTGTGTTCCCACCGTGTAGAGCAGGACCTGTCCACCGGGCAGCACCCACGGGAGACCGTGCCGAGTTTCGGCCTCGCCCAGTGTTGTGACCGGCGTCGGCGCGCCGCCGGCCGGGAGCTTCCAGATCGTGCCTCGGTCGTCTTTGCCGAAGTAGAGCGCCCCGCCGGCATCCCACGTGAGGCCGAAGGGGCTCCCGCCGACGCCTGGCGCGAGCTGCACGGCAGGTCCGCCAGAGAGCGGCACCTTCTTCAGCGCGCCGGCCGCATAGAACGCGACCCATTGTCCGTCGGGCGAGACGGCAGGCACCTGGGCGCCGTCGGTGCCGCCCAGCGGGTGCGCCTCGGCAGCGTCGAGCCGCCGCACGTATAGCTGCTGGACGCCGTTGAGGCGACCTACGAAGACGAGCGCCTGCCCGTTCGGGGTCCACGTCACCGCCGTGCGGGACCCGCCCCCGGGCCCGGTCCACGACTCGCTCCCGCCGGCGTTCAGTTCCTCAGCCGGGTTCACGTCCAGCGTCACGCGCGCCAGCGGCGCAGGCGGCGCCAAGGGACGCCGCCACTCCATCACGCTGGCGCCCAACATCGCCGCCATCACCAGACCAGCCACCACCAGCGCGGTCAGGAGGTTCCGCCGACGCCGGCGTTGAACACCGGTCGGGACTCCCATGGCGCCGCTTCCTTCCCGCATCCACCGGAGTTCGTCGGCCAGGTCCGCGGTACTCTGCCAGCGCGCGTCCGGGTCCTTCGCGAGACAGCGCCGCACGAGGCGGTCGAGCGCCGGCGGCGTAATTGGTTGCAGCGACGACAGCGGCGCGGGCTCGCCGGTCATGATGGCGGCGATGACGCTCGCCTCGGTGTCCCCGCCGAACGCACGCCGCGCCGTCAGCATTTCGTAGAGCACACATCCGAAGGCAAAGAGATCCGTGCGCGCGTCGGTCTCCTTCCCTTCGAGCTGCTCGGGTGCCATGTACGGCACTGTGCCCATCACGGCGCCGGGCCTCGTCGCGGGCGCCTGCGTGGAGACCGCGGACAGGCCGACGCCCGCCGCTGCCGGCTGGGACTTCAACTTCGCCAGGCCGAAGTCCAACAGCTTCGCGCCGGCCTTCGTGAGCATGATGTTGGCCGGCTTGAGATCGCGATGGACGATCCCGTGGCGATGGGCGGTCGCCAGGGCATCGGCGACCTGCGCGCCGAGCTCAAGCACCTGGGCGAGGGGCAGCGTGCCTTTGCGCACGCGCTGCGCCAGCGTTTGGCCGTCGAGGTACTCCATGACGAGGAACGGCACCGGACCGGGCGAGGCTGTCTCGCCGTCCGCCTTTTCGCTTCCCGCTCTGTCCGAAGGCACCTCGGACCCGATGTCATGGAGGACGCAGATGTGCGGGTGGGTGAGGGCGGAAACTGCGCGCGCTTCCTGCTCGAACCGGTGAAGCCGCTCGGGGTCGGCGGTCGCCCCGGCGGGCAGCACCTTGATCGCGACCGTGCGCCCAAGCCGCGGGTCGCGCGCCTTATAGACCTCGCCCATGCCGCCGGCCCCGATAGCGGACAGGATCTCGTACGGGCCGAGGCGTGCACCGGTCGAGAGGGGCATGAGATGACCGCGGGCATTGTAGCACCGGCGTTCAGAAGACGGGCTGGTTGATCGCGAGGCATGGTCGATCGCGAGGCCCGCCAGGTGGTTCCGTGCGAATGGACTGGGCCTGTCGCTACAACGGCGCGACCGCGCAGCCTCCGTCTCAGTAAACACACGATTCACGAGACAGCCCGTCTGCAGACCGCTCATTGGCCAGGCCAGGGGACGGGGCCGTCAGCACCGCTCTGGACTTCCACGAATCCTCCCGCTCGCACTACATCATCAGCTCGCCCTGGCCCTGTCGGTGTGCGAGACGGAACAGTCCGCATCCCGCCTCGCGGTCAGCGGAGTCCCGGCCGATGTTGGATTCGCGGATGCAAACCAGGTTGCGGCTCCGTGGCTTGGTCGGAAGGGCTGCCACTGTGCGCCTGCATGCGCGCTCCCGCCTCCTGACTGACCAAGAACTGGACGTGCTGTGCATCGAGGACAAGTCGTGTCCGTATCCCGTCCTGGAAACTGCCAATGGTCTGCAGATGACGCTCGAAGCGGCTCTCACCAACTACGAGGTGATCGGCGCTTCACCGGAGGAGCGTCGAATCCTCGCGCGATGGGGCCGCCCGTTCGGCGGGGTGCAGTAGATCGACAGACGAGGGCGGGCGCTGCGCCAGGTGGCAACCTAGGTGGCACCTTACGACTGTCTTCGTGCTACCCCTGTGCTACCCAGATGCGAAAATGGCCAGTCGCCTGATTGGCAACTGGCCATTTGTCTAAGCTTTTTGGTCGGGGCGACTGGATTCGAACCAGCGACCCCCTGAACCCCATTC